>Ga0123396_131342_pt1 | contig 124852 bp, 88 predicted proteins | sample T10HLNO3metaT_FD_89924 | JGI IMG/M metagenome (GOLD analysis project Ga0123396, IMG submission 89924) | Methane-oxidizing artificial microbial communities from Washington, USA to study methane cycling - T10-HLNO3 metaT (Metagenome... ...
CGAGGTCGCTGCTTGATACCGTCAAAGGTCTGTCCACCAGTTCAATGGCTTGCCTTAATCTGCCGGCAGCCAGAAAACCGTAGAAACTGCGATTTTTTGCCAACTGTAGAAACAATGCATTGGCTGTTGCGCTCTGGCCGGTTTCCGCCAAGCCGCGGGCTTGCCAGTACTGCCATTTTTCCTGAGATTTTTCGTCGTCGTTAAGGCCGGTAATCGCCACAGCGACGTCTTGCCAGTTCTGCATATTCAATGCGGCTCTGACTCGCCATTCCCGGGCCGATTCGTCGCTGTTTTCCAGTTGCGACAAGCGGGCGTAAGCGCGACTGTCGTGTTTCAAGGCCAACGCGATAGCGATGCGTTTTTTGATAAAAGCGGCGGTCGCCGGCGCAATGGCGATTTGCGATTTATTGCTGTCCCAAGTCGTCATGGCCGTTTCGACATTGGTTTCCAGCCAGCGGTCAATCGCATGGGCAAACAGTTCTCCGGCTTGCTCAGGGTTCTCGCGCCAGCCTGTATCAGTAATAACGGTTTCCGGCTGTCGGTGCAGTTTTAACCAGATATTGGCCTGCTTGAGTTCTGCGTCGCTGAAAAACCGGGTCAAGTAGCTTGCCAGGCTTTGGTTGTCACGTTTGAGGGCGGCGTGAAATCGTTGGTTGATCAGCTCTTTATTAAAATACGGCGATGATTTATAAGCTTCGAACAGGACATCGCAATTATCCGGTTGCGATTTACCGCTTAACCATAAAGCGCGGGCTTGATTGAAGGCTTCCAAGGCTTGGCCGGTTTGCAATTGAGCCAGGCCGGCGTAGCATTGCAGCTCGGGATCGTCACTGCCTTGATAATTATTCAACAGCACTAGCCACTGCTGCTTTTTACCCAAAGCCAGCAACCACTTTTGCCGCAGCCCGGCCGCGTAACGGCTGGCAGCGTGCTCGTTTAAAAACTGTTTGATGTCGGCGTCGGCGTCCAAATGATTTTTTAACCATTGGTATTGCAGATAAGGATATAGCGGGTAGCCTCTTAGGCTTGAAGCCAGCGCGAAATATTCGGCATCGCGATTCTGGTCAAGTGCTTGCTCGGCACGCAAAAATAGCTGACGTTGGCTCACCAAAGAGATTTCATCCGCCTGGGCACTGTTCGGTAAAACGCCGGTCAGAGCGGCAAGCAGTAAAAAACACGGGATAACATGCATATCAATTTCCACGACAGCCGAGACTAAACCCTATGCAAGAAGTTTTTGCAAAGTGGGTCGGACCATTATAATCGTTAAACTTCATCGAATTTGTTTCATTACCTTGAAAACCTCACAGCGCGCGGCGCAAGCCGAATATTCCTGGCAGTACATCTACAGCATCGCTAAGCAGCATAAAAAACAACTGATCAACGGGCATTTGGTCGCCATCTTGGCAACAGTTGCCAGCGTACCGGTACCCTTATTGATGCCATTATTGGTGGACGAAGTCCTGCTTAACCATCCGGGTGTGGTGCTGAATAGCCTCAATCCGTGGCTGCCCGGCGAGTGGCAGCAACCTGCCATTTACATTGCCATTATTTTGCTGCTGAGCTTGCTGTTGCGCTTGTTTGCCTTGGCGCTAAACATTATGCAGACTCGGCAGTTTTCCAATATTGCCAAGGATGTGATTTTTCGCATTCGCGAAAGTTTGGTGAAACATTTGCAACACATCTCGATGTCCGAGTATGAAAGCCTGGGCAGCGGTACGGTTAGCTCGCACATGGTGACCGACCTCGATACGCTGGATAATTTTATCGGCACCACGATCAGTAAATTATTGGTGGCAGTTCTGACCGTGTTCGGTACCGCTTTAATTCTGCTGTGGATGCACTGGCAATTGGGTTTATTCATTATCTTTTTGAACCCGCTGGTAATTTACCTGGCGAGGGCCGTTGGTTCCAGGGTGAAGGAACTGAAGGCTAACGAAAACAAAGCCTACGCAATATTCCAGCAAGCTTTGAGCGAAACGCTGGAGGCGATTCATCAAATCCGCGCCAGCAACCGCGAGGAGCACTATTGTCGGCAGTTGATCGGCAGCGCACTGGCGGTTAAAAACCACTCGACCATCTATGCCTGGAAAAGCGATGCGACGGTGCGTTTGAGCTTTTTGACCTTTCTATTTGGCTTCGATATTTTCCGCGCAACAGCGATGCTGATGGTGCTGTATTCCAATCTGACCATAGGCGAAATGCTGGCGGTATTCGGTTATCTGTGGTTCATGATGGCGCCGGTGCAGGAGATATTAAGCATTCAGCAGTCTTTTTATGCCGCCAAAGCCGCGTTGGCCCGCGTCAACCAGCTGACCCTGTTGCAGCGCGAACCGTATTATCCGCATTTGCAAAACCCGTTTATCGGGCGTAAAACCGTGTCGGTCAGCGTCAAGAATCTGCATTTTAGTTACAAGGACGAACCGGTACTGAACGGTATTAATCTGACTATACCGGCCGGTGAGAAAATTGCCCTGGTCGGCGCCAGCGGCGGCGGCAAGTCGACGTTGGCGCAAACCTTGATCGGTTTATATCCGCCAGGCAGCGGCATGATTTATTTCGACGGCGTGCCGCTGAACCGGATAGGCTTGGATGTGGTGCGCGAACATGTCGCGACCGTTTTACAGCATCCCGCTTTGCTAAACGATACGATACGCGCCAATTTGACCTTGGGCCGGGAGATTGCCGATGCTGAATTGTGGCGAGCTTTGGAGATTGCGCAAATGAAGTCGACCGTTGAAGAACAGCCGCAGGGTTTGGACACCGTGGTGGGCAGGCAGGGTATGCGCTTATCCGGCGGCCAACGGCAACGGCTGGCCATCGCCCGGATGATAGTCAGCCAGCCGGCAGTGGTGATTCTCGACGAAGCCACATCGGCGCTGGACAGCGAAACCGAGTATAAACTGCACCAAGCCTTGAGCACCTTTCTGGAAGGCCGTACTACCATCATCATTGCGCATAGGCTCAGTGCGGTGAAACAGGCCGATCATGTGTATGTCTTTGAACAAGGCCAGATTTGCGAACAAGGCAAACACGATTCCTTGATTCAACAAAACGGCTTGTACGCCAAACTTTACGGTGATTATCAATAGTGTCGGAATTATACGATTTACACAGTCATTCCACCGCGTCCGACGGCGCGTTGTCGCCCACCGAACTGGTGTTGCGTGCTCAACAGCAGGGGGTTACTGCGCTGGCTTTGACCGACCACGATACAACTGCCGGCTTACAAGAAGCGACCGAAGCCGCCGCGCAAGCCGGCATCCGCTTGATTCCCGGCATCGAACTGTCGGCTAGTTTCGAAAGTCATTGTCTGCACATCGTAGGTTTAAATATCGATCCGCAGCATCCGGGATTACTCGAAGGTATTGCCAAGCAACAATCGATCCGCGACCAGCGCGCGCAAAAAATTGCCGAAAAACTGGCGAAGAAGGGCATAGCCGACGCCTATCCCACGTTAAGGCAAATCGCCGGTAACGGCGAAATCACCCGCCTGCATTTTGCCGATTTTCTGGTCAATCAAGGTGTGGTCGAAACTCAGCAGGATGCCTTTGACCGCTATTTGAGCAAGGGTAAGCCGGCTTATGTGCCGACGGTTTGGGCCGGTCTGGCCGATTGTGTCGGCTGGATTCGGGCCGCCGGCGGTGTGGCGGTGTTGGCGCATCCCTTGCGTTACAAACTCAGTACCAAATGGATTAACAAAGCATTGGTGGCATTCAAGGCGGCAGGCGGGCAGGGCATAGAAGTGGTGACGGGTCGGGCCAGCGTCGATGATATCCGCTTAAGTTATTTGCATGCCAGCAAACATCAATTGCATGCATCGATGGGCTCGGATTTTCATGCGCCGGGCAATCAATGGCTGGAGCTGGGGCGTCTGGCGGCCTTGCCGGACGGCGCGGCGCCGGTTTGGCAGTTATTTTAACCAGGCGTAAACAACCGGGCGAATTCGTCGGCGGGCAAGGGTTGATTCCAATAAAAACCCTGCGCTTTGCGGCAGCCGAGTTGATGCAGTTGCTCGGCTTGCTCCTTGGTTTCCACGCCTTCGGCCAAGGTCAGTAGGCCCAGTGTATCGCCCAATTGCAAGATGGCTTTGACGATAGCGGTGTCTTCGGCTTTGCCTGAGGTTAAATCCCGGATAAATGATTGATCGATTTTTAGTTTGTTCACCGCAAAGCGCTTCAAATAACTCAGTGAGGAATAACCGGTGCCGAAATCGTCGATGGCAAAGCTGACGCCCAAGGCGCGCAACTGGGCAATCGTATTGATGACGGCATTGGTATCGAACATCAGGACCGATTCGGTTAACTCCAGCTCTAAATAATGCGGTTCCAGTCCTGATTCCGCCAATGCGCTTTGCACCGACTCCAATAAGTTGCCGCGCTTGAACTGTAGGGCCGAGATGTTGACGGTAACCAGCAGTTTCATACCGGCGTCATGCCAAAGCTTGTTTTGCTTGCAGGCTTCACGTAACACCCAGTCGCCTATCGGGACGATCATGCCGTTGTCCTCGGCGATAGGAATGAACTTGGCCGGCGGGATCATCGGGCTGTTTTCCGGTTGCCAGCGCAGCAAGGCTTCCGCACCGATCACCGTATTGTTGTGTATGGAATATTGCGGCTGATAATGCAAGCGAAGTTCTTTGCGCTTCAAAGCCATGCGCAGGCCGTTCTCGATATTCATCCGCTCGATAGACGCCAGGTTCATATCGTTGGAAAAGAAGCGGAAGGTATTGCGGCCTTCGTTTTTCGCCGAATACATCGCCGTGTCGGCTTTGTTGAGTAAACCGTGAAAATTCAGGCCGTCATTGGGATACAAACTGACGCCTATGCTGAAGGAGGTGCAAAGCGTGACACCTTCAATGACAAAGGGTTGTGTCAGTTGATCGAGAATTTTCAGCACAATTTGCGTGATTGCGTCGATGTCGGGAATGTCGGTGAGGATAATGATGAATTCATCGCCGCCTTGCCGGCAAACCGTATCCACCTCGCGCACGCATTGCACCAGACGCTCCGCGATGCCTTGCAGTAAGCGGTCGCCGACGTCGTGTCCCATCGTATCGTTAATATTCTTAAAATGATCCAGGTCCAGAAACAGCAAACCGACCAGCGTGTTGTTACGCACGGCATGGGCCATGGCCTGGTCAAAGCGGTCGCGCAACAAGGTGCGATTGGGCAGGTTGGAGAGGGGATCGTGACGTGCCAGATATTCGATTTGGGCTTCGGCGGCCTTGCGCTCGGTAATGTCCGAAAAAATGCCGATGTAATGGCTGATCACGCCGTGGGTGTTGTACATCGCGGAAATACCCAGCCATGCGGGATAGGTCTCGCCGTTCTTGCGGGTATCCCAAATTTCGCCTTGCCAGTAGCCGTTTTCGCGCAAGGCCTGCCAGATACGTTGATAGTGGTTGAGGTCAAGATGACGCGCATCGAGAATGGAGGGCGTTTGCTGTAGCACCTCTTCGGCTCTGTAACCGGTAATCGTCGTGTAGGCCTGATTGCTGGACACGATGCGGGTATCCGGATCGCACAGGAAAATGGCCTCGCCGCTGTTTTCGAACACTTTGGCCAGCAAATTCAGGCGTTCGGCTGCCGTTTTACTGTCGGTGATGTCGGTGTGGGTGCCCAGCATGCGCACCGGCTGATTGTTGGCGTCGCGCTCGACGATACTGCCTATCGATAATATCCATTTCCAGCTATCGTCGGCGCAACGCTGCCGGTATTCCAGGCGATATTCTGCCAGTTCCCCGGCGATGTACTGCCGGTAGGCGTCGGAAACGCGCTGCCGGTCATCGGGATGCAAGCGCATGATCCAGCTGTCGATAGTGGCGTCGAAATCGGCTGGGTTGTAGCCGAGCATGCTGGCATATTCGGCGTTGATGATCATGGCCCCGGTTTGCGGATTGATGTCATAAAAACCTTGTTTGGCTGCCTGCATGGATAGCCGCAAGCGTTCCTCGCTATCGGCAAGGGCTTGCTGCGTGCTGCGCATTTCGGTGATGTCGTGCGCCAGGCCGTTCACCGCAACCACTCGGCCATGGTCGTCGAACATGGGCGACTCATTGAGGCTGAGTACACGCAGGCTGCCATCCTTGCTGCGTACTTCCACTTCGTAGTTCGGTGGTTTGATGCCTGCCAGGCATTGCTCGGTGTAGGTCCTGGCAAGCCGATTGATCGGGTTGTTGGTCGTTATATCGAAGCAGTCGCAATGTAGTTCGTCGGGTTTGTAGCCGAGGATATGCTCCACCGAAGGACCTAGATAAGTAAAAATACGCTCGGTATTGTGAGAATACAGGAAGTATTCGTTACCGATGCTTTCCACCAAATCCCGAAAGCGTTGCTCGCTTTGCTTGAGTAGCGTTTGTTGCTCTATAAGACGTTGTGTAGTGCGGTGCGAGCGCAGCACATAGCTGATGCGATGCGGCAACAGCGGCCATTGGATGGGTTTGCCGATAAAGTCGGTAGCCCCCAGCCGAAAGGCGTCTTCCACCGCTTGCGTATCCTCGATAGCCGTCATCATGACAATCGGCACCGATTTGTCGCTGGCGGCACGCATGCCTTGTAAACAACTGAAACCATCCATCTCCGGCATCATCACGTCCAGCAGAACCAAATCCGGCTCGGCGGCGATAAATTGTTCCAATCCGGTCCGGCCGTTGTCGGTTTCGATCAGTTCGTAGCCGTCGGCTTGCAAGATTTGCCTGACCAGCAGACGGACCATCGGATCGTCGTCGACTAACAGGATGCGTGGCTTGACGGACATGTCAGACTTTGTCGGCTAACAAGCGTTGCGCATTGAATGCACGGACAAATGCGGCAAATTCATTGGCGGGCATGGGCTTGTTGTACAAAAAGCCTTGCACTACCTCGCAACCGCTATCCAGCAGGAAGTTGGCTTGATCTTCATTCTCCACGCCCTCCGCGACCACTTCCAGGGACAGCGCGTCGGCCAAAGCCAATATTGCCGCGGTAATCGCCATGTCGTCTTCATTGTGCGGAAGATCGCGGACAAAGCAATGATCGACTTTCAATTCCGAGATAGGCAGTTTTTTCAAATAAGACAAGGATGAATAACCGGTGCCGAAATCGTCAATACTGATTTTGACGCCCAGGGCTTGTAATTCCCGCAAGGTCACTAAAGCGTCGTCGATATGGTCGAGCAAGATGGTTTCGGTCAGTTCCAGCTTGAGGTAGCGAGGTTCCAAGCCGATGCTGGTCAATACGTCGCGGACGTGATTACCAAAGCCGTATTGTCGGAATTGAGTCGCCGATACGTTCACTGCCATGATCAGCCCTTGGCTCAGTCCTGACTGTTGCCATTCCAAGGTTTGCCGGCTGGCATTTTCCAGCACCCAATCGCTGATTTGGGCAATCAGGCCGGAATCTTCGGCAATGGGAATAAATTGCGACGGGCCGATCAAACCCAGTTCCGGGTGCTGCCAGCGAATCAAGGCTTCGCAGCCGACGACTTGCTGGCGGCGGATATTAATTTTGGCTTGATAGTAAAGCTGCAATTCATGGCGTTCTATGGCGCGGCGCAGGCTGTTTTCCATCGCCAGTTTATGAAACGCGGCAACATTCAGCGATTTACTGAAAAACTGATAATTATTATGGCCGTGTTCGCTGGCATGGTTCATCGCAAACTCGCCGTTTTTGATGAAGCTGTCTTCATCCTGACCGTCGCCCGGATAGACGGCGATACCGATATTGATACCCAGAAACAGTTCGGTGTTCTCCACCGTAAAAGCGTGCTGCATCACCTGAAAAATCCGCTTAGCCACTTTGACGCTATCGCGCGTGTCCTCGATACGATTCAGCAACACGGTAAATTCGTTACCGCCCAGCCGGGAGACCGTCATGTCCGCCAAATCGTAATCGGCGTTGATGGAAATGTAGTCGCAATCCCGCACTTCGGCGAGCAAGCGCTCGGCGAACAATTTCAACACCTGGTCGCCGATTTTGGGGCCCAGGGTTTCGTTGATGCGTTTGAAACGATCAATACTGATAAATAAAGTGGAAATGACCGTACCGTAGCGTGTGCAATAGGCCATTGCTTGCGCCAGAACTTCCTTGAACAGCGTCCGGTTGGGCAGGCCGGTTAGCGGGTCGTAGTAAGATAAAAGCCTTACCCGTTCTTCTATGTGCCGGCGTTCGGTAATATCTTGCAGCGTACCGTGAATATGGCTTACCTGCCCATCGGCGATCACGGGTTTGCCTTGAATATGAATCACTTGGTTGGCGCCATCGCGACGAGTAATCGATAATTCCAGGCGAAAACTGCGTCGGTTTTTGACGCAAAGATCAATGGCTTGTTGCAGTTTGCCGACTTCCGATGGCTGCATGGATTTGTATAAGTCGCGGCATTTATGTTCGAACGATGAGCGATTCGTGCCGAGGATATTAAAGACTTCTTCCGACCATTGCATGTTGTCGTCGGCAATAGACCAGTACCAACTGCCCAGTTGCGCTATTTTTTGCGCTTGGCGCAGTGCCGCTTCGCTTCGGGCCAGTTCTTCTAACGTGGCGACCGAGCGCAGCAAGTAACGTAAGCGGTGCGGTAAGGTCGGCCAATTGAGCGGTTTGGAGATAAAGTCGGTCGCGCCCAATTGAAAGGCGCGATTGACCGATTCCAGGTCGTCCATGCCGGTCAGCATCACGACGGGCAGCAGGCTGTTGCCGGGCATGTTTTTGATGGCTTGCAGGCAGTCGAAGCCGTTAAGGTCCGGCAACATGACATCCAGCAATACCAGGTTGGGCCGTTCGCTGGCTGCTAATGCCAAGCCTTGCTTGCCGCTAGCCGCGCAAATGACATCAAACGCTTCTCTTTGCAGAATTTCTTGCAACATCAGACGCACCATATCGTCGTCGTCAATCGCTAAAATCAGGCTGCGGGCAGGTAATCGTTGCATTATGAGGGTTTGAGTTGCGAAAGCCGCTGGAGAATTTCTTTATATTCTGTTTGCAGGCTTTCGGCAACCCGGCTATCGAATTGCAAAGTGTTGTGCCGCGCTGCATGTTCAAGCGCACGGGCCAGTTCCGACAGGTTTAGTGCGCCGATGTTGGCCGCGGCCGATTTTAGACTATGCGCGGCATGCCGCACTGTTTCCGTATTGCGCTCCAACAGGCCGGAGCGGAGTGTGGCGATATGTTGCTCGGCATTTGTCCTAAACAAGGCCAAGACGTCGTCGACCAGCGCGCTGCCACCAATTTCCCGCAAGGTATTCAGTGCGGCCGGGTCTAGAGTAGCGGCAGTGGCTTTGATCTCGGGAGTGGCTGTATTGAGGGCGGTTGTGGGCAGAGGGGCTGCCAACGCCTGGATTTTGTCTTGCAAGGTTTTTTGTAAAAACGGTTTACTGAGATAATCATCCATACCGGCCTGCAAACAGCGTTCGCGATCACCTTCCATGGCGTTGGCGGTGAGGGCGATAATGGGGATTCGAGGCAAATTGCGGCTACTTTCCCGATTGCGGATGTATTGGGTTGCCGTGTAACCGTCCATGACCGGCATCATGCAATCCATCAGGATGAGATCGACCGGCTCGCGGTCGATAATATCGAGCACTTCCCGGCCGTTATTCGCCAGAGACAGGGTGTAGCCCAACTGGCGCAACATAGCGCTGCAAACTTTCTGGTTGACCGGATTGTCTTCGGCCAACAGGATTCGAATGGCGCCGGCAGCAGAAGCCGGCGCACTGAACGATTGCGGTTTTTGCGACATCAGCCCGAGCAGCGCATCGTGCAGGGTGCGTCTGTGCAGGGGCTTGTGAAGGTACAGATCGCAGGCGCTGCCGCGAATTTTGGCTAATACGTCCTCATCGTTGCTGGACGTAATAATGACGATGCGGATATTGGCAAATCGCCGGTCTATACGAATCCGTTGGGTTAATTCGACGCCGTTCATGCCCAGCATTTTCATGTCCAACACGGCAATATCGAAGAACAGGCCCAAGTGTGCCGACTGATCGAGAATTTCCAAGGCGTGAGCGCCATTTTTGGCGACGCGGGTAAACATGCCAAAAACAGTCAAATGATTTTCCAGGATTTTTGCATTGGTGGCATTATCTTCAACCAATAAGACCTGCTTGCCTTGCAGATCGTTGCCCGGCAAGCTTGCAGGCAGGGCTTGGCTAGCTTGGCGGAGCGGGATATGCAGGGTAAATACCGAGCCGCTGTTCGCACGGCTTTGCACTTGGATATTGCCGCCCATCAATTCGCTTAGTTCCTTGCTGATGGCCAATCCCAGACCGGTGCCTCCGTATTTGCGGGTGGTGGAGCCGTCGGCTTGACTAAAAGATTTGAATAGCCTGGCTTGCGTGTCCGGGCCGATGCCGATGCCGGTGTCGCTAATACAAAACTCCAGGCACATGCCGTCAGCGGATGGGCAGCGATCCGATTCGGCCACATTCACTTGCATTTTCACCGAGCCGGCTTCGGTAAATTTGATGGCGTTGGATAACAAGTTGGTGAGTATTTGCCGCAAGCGATAAGGATCGCCTCTGACGTCGCGCGGCACCCGCTTATCGACGGTGCACACCAGTTCGATGTTTTTGCTGCTGGCGCGTTCGAAGAACAAGGCAGCGAGTTGGTCGGTAAGATTGATCAAATTAAAATCGATTTCTTCCAGCTCCAGCTTGCCCGCTTCGATTTTGGAAAAGTCCAGAATATCGTTAATCACGGTCAGCAAAGAATCGGCGGAACTGAACACGGTTTCGGCGTATTGGCGTTGCGTGGTGTCCAGGTCGGTGCCCAACAGCAATTCGGTCATGCCCAGCACGCCGTTCATGGGGGTGCGGATTTCGTGGCTCATGGTTGCCAGAAATTGCGACTTGGCGATATTGGCGGCTTGGGCATCGACGACGGCCTGACGCAGGTCGGCGGTGCGCAGATCGACTTGTTTTTCCAGGTTGCCACGCTGATTTTCCAGTTCGGCATCGCGTTGTTGTACCCGCTCGATCATCTGGTTGAAGCTTCTTACCAGTTGGCCGATTTCATCTTCGCCTTCACCTTGGGCGCGCACCATATAGTTGTTGTCCCTGGATACCTGTTTGGCCAGTGAAGACAAACGGATCAGCGGTGCGGCAATCGATTCCGCGAGGCGTCGTCCGAAAAATACCGCCAGAATAAACGACACCACCATCACCAAAAAAATTTGGCCCAGACTGATAATCACCATCCGCCACATGGGCTTTAAGTCGAGCTGCAAGCGTAAGGTGCCGATCACGTCGCCGTTATCGTCGGGTAAGGGGTTTAAAATGACTTGGCTCAATATCCGCAAACCCTGGTTGCGTTGTTGTTGTTCCGCATCGCTCAAGGTGGCGGGGAAACTGTCCGGTGCAGCCTTGGCCGGGTAATGGGCGAAAATTTCGCCGTCATTTTTGTAGAGTTGCGCGGAGATGACTTCGGATTTGCCGCGTAAGGTGGCCAGAATCTCGGTGCCGGTTTTGGTGTCGCCAAACAGCAGCGCAGCGTTGGCGTTAAAACCGATCATTTTGCCGAGCGAACGCACTTCCATTGACAGTTCGCGCCGCTCCTGCCAGATATGCGTCATGCTGGTAATTAACAAGGTAAACAGCAGAGCCAATGCCAAAGTGATGGCTTGCAAGCGTTGCAGCTTGTAGGTCATCGGCAGATTGGCCAGTTTGTCGCGAATCATGGGTGGCGTTGAGATGTCGTCTGCATGCGGGTTTATTTACCGGCCAAAATGTTTTTAGCCAGTTTCAGCAGCTGGGCGCTGATGCGCGTGTTGCCGGCATTGGCGGTTTCTAAGTTAATCTCAAAGCTGAGCCGGTTGCCGTCCTGGATCAAACCTATGGTGCCGCCCTGGTTGATAAACCCGGCTTTGTCGCTGACGCTGACTACCGGCGAGCCTTTTAATTCGCGGGCGTAATCGCCCGGATTATCGGCGGTATCGATAAAGATCAGATGGCAGGATTTTATATCTTTGGGTGATATATTGCGGGCGATATCCAAGGGCTTGCCGTTCACCGTTTTGCCTTCCAACATCAATAAATGGTCGCCGAAATCGGTATGACTGCTCAGGCACAAGGTATAACGATTCGGTGCGGTTGCAGGCTCGGGCCATTCGATAAACTTAAAGAAATTGTATAAAAATGCCACTTTTACCGCTGCTTCGCTGGCCGCTTCGGCGTGGCATAGATGGCCGCTAAACAGCAAAGGCAGCAACAGCATTTTGCTGACTAGCGTGATGGCTGTGAATCTTGGTTTTTCCGGGGCGCACAGGTACGACGCATCGCAACTGCGATTTCGGCACAATCTTGCATAGCGATGGCGCAAGATTCGACTCATGTTCGACACCGGTTCTTCGCTGTATGCATAGTGTCCGGCCGCTTAGAAGTCCCAGCGCAAGGTGCCGTATACCTCGCGTTGCACGGCAGTGGCGGTGGAAAACATATCCGAGCCGTATTCGAAATGACTGCTGTTCAGCAAATTCCGGCCCACCAACGCCAGTTCCACGCCCGCGCCCAAGTCCCATCCCAAACGCGCATCCAGGTCTTGATAGGCTCTGGATTGCGCGCCGTTAAGGCCGGTTGCATCCGAATAACGCCAGTTCAGATCCAGCTTGAGTTGCGGGGAGAATTGGTACATAGACCAGAGCATGGCTTTATGGGCCGGGTAGCTGTCTCCGGAGATCAGCGTGGTGTTGGCAGGTGCCAGCGGAGACAGGCGGAAGCGTTCTTCTTCGTGGCTATAAGTGGCGCGCAGTTTCCAATTTTCAGTCGCTTGCCAATCGACACTGATTTCCCCGCCGTAGACTTGTACATGGCCGTAGTTGTTGTAATCCAGCGTCTGCAACATATAGCCGGCGAAGCGTTGGGTATTGGGGGTCAAGCTGGCGTAATCGTCGTAGCTGTAATGATACAAGGCTACATCAGTACTGAGTTGGCGACTCAGTTGGCCGCGCCAGCCCAGTTCGAAGCCGAGCATTTTTTCGGCGGTCAAGTCGGGGTTGCCGGTTAGGTTGCGCAGCACAGGCACAGTATTGCCACGTATCGTGTATGGCTGGGTTTGCAAGCCGTAGGAAATATTTTGCTCGACCCAATTGGGCGTGCGCACCGAGCGGGACACCGAGCCCCAAAACGAATGTTGGCCGTCGGGCGTCCACAGCAAGCGTGCGTTGGGTTGCACTTCGAATTGCGTGACCGGGTTGTGCTCCAGCTTGCTGCCCAAGGTCAAATGCCAACGATCAGGTACCAAGGTAATATCGTCCTGCCCAAACAGGCTGTAGATACGGTCGGTGCGATTGTTGGCGCTCATGGAGATTTGCGCGCTGTCCTCAAAATTATTCAGATTGAAACGCACGCCGCTGCCCCACACCAACATGTGGTTGTCGTTCAGCTTGTAGTTATGCTGAAAATCGACATCGATATTGTCGATTTGATATTCCGAATTCAAGTAAGGCGATTTCCGGCTGTGCCTGTCCCAATACATGCGCAGTACGGTATTCGAGTCCGAGCTTTGATGTTGTTCCCAGCGTGCTTGGATGTAATGGCCGGAGAACAATTGGTCCGTCGGTAATTCCCGAGAAAAGGGCGGCGCCAGCACCGGCGTCTGTTGGGATGTTAATGATGGGAAGTGTTGCAGTGCGCCATTGCTCTCGCCGAGGAATGCATCGCCCTGCAAGCTGAGTTTGTTGGTAAAGTCGATGGCTTTGTCGTAACGAAAACCGATTTTGCTCATCTCGCCTTCATCGCCGGCCTTAGTGCTGCTGCCCAGGGTTTTTGAGTCGCCGTAGTTAGTGTGGCGGCCGTAGACTTTTAGATAGGCGTCGCCGCCCAAATCGGCGCCATAGCGCAGACCGCCGCCGTAGCGTTGGCTGCCGACATGACTGGATAGCAAACCGCCTTGCGTGTCTTTGGCTGATTTAGTGATGATGTTGATGACGCCGTTGACCGCATTGGCGCCCCACAAGCTGGCGCCGGGGCCGCGGATGACCTCGATGCGTTCGATGTCTTCCATCATCACATCTTGTTGATCCCACCATACTCCGGAAAACAGCGGGTTATAGACGCTGCGGCCGTCCACTAACACCAACAATTTATTGACAAACTGGCTGCTGAAGCCGCGCATCGATACGGCCCATTTGTTGCCGTCCACTTTAGCCACGTGCATGCCCGGCACCACCCGCAAGGCTTCCGGTATCGTAGTAGCCCCGGTTCGGCGGATTTCTTCGTTGCTCAATACAAATAGGGCGGCGGGAACGTGTTTAATGTCTGTGGGCACCTTCATAACCGAGGTCACATCGAGATTCATCAATTGCTCGACGCTGAGGCCGGTCAAATCCGGTAAATTATCGCGTTCAGGCTCTTGATTGGCGGCGTGCGAGGTGGATTGTCCCAAACACAAAAGCGCTCCCAGGCCGATAGCCCAAGATTTCCGTCGATGAAACGCCTTTTTCATATGATCGGCCCTTTTTTAAAACGTCAACTGTAGTTTCAAACGAAATTCCCTGCCGTTCATCTGTAACAGGTCGAAGCGGTCGCTGTTGATCAGCATTTCATAGTGGCTGTCGAACAGGTTATAAACCCCGAAGGATACATCCAGGCCACGCATCAATCGATCCGTGCTCACATTCAGATTGACCAGATTGTAGGCATCGGCTTTGCCGCTCTGAAATGTCTTGCGGTCGCCGATGTAAATATTTTCGATGCCGAGCCGGACAAAATCGTCGAACAAAGGCTCAGCATAGTGTAATTTGAAAATATTTTGCGGCGAACCGTAAGCCCACACCCCTTGTCTGGCTTCGTTGGTAAACAAGCTGTAGGTGTAAGATGCCTTGAACATTCTGCCGCTGTCCCAGCGTTTTTCCGCTTCCCATTCCGCACCGTAGGCGTGGTATTTTCCAACATTGTCCAGCAGCGCTGTATCGGGGTTGGCTTTCAGTAACTCGGTGATGTCGTTGTAAAACAAGGAAACCAGCAGTTTCAGCCCGGCATGGGAATGCCATTCGGCAATCGCTTCGTAGCTTCTGATTTGCTCTTCTCTAAGTTCGGGGCTGACGCCGTAATAGTAGTTGTTGTAATCCAGGTTCCAGGCATGCGGGGCGCGAAATGTCGAGCTGTACAGCAGCTTGAAGGTGGTATTCTCCAAAGGGTTCCATATCAAGCCCAGACGCGGATTGAGTTGCAGGCGTTTGAGCATGTGGGTCTGATCCAGGCGCAGGCCGGCGCTGAAAACCAGATTGTCCAGTAACTGGATGTCGTCTTGAGCGTAGAGTTCGACGCGGTGGCCGCTGAGGTCGCTATCCTGATAAATCTGATAAGGGTCGGTAACATAGCCGAATTGGCGCTGGGTTTGGTCGTATTGATATTCCAAGCCGAAAAGTAGTCTATGTCCGTCGAATACGCTAGTCGTGAGTTGTGCTTCGCCGCCCCACCAGCGGCCGCTGGTTTGGTCGTGATAAACGTAATTACCGGCGTCATTGAACGGGTCTTCGGCCATGTAATCGTAGCCTTGATAAAAACCCTTAGCCATGAACGAGGTCTTCGCGTTCAAGGCTTTTTCATATTTCAGATTGGTGAAAAATTGTCTGTCGTAAGTATGCGAGGTGGGATCGTTGAAAACGGCACCGAAAGCCGCGGTCGGCACCCGCTTGTAACGATCAACAAAACCGCCGCTGAGGGTGAATTCTTCGAATTGCATCCGGCCGAACAAGCGGTCCGCGCGTTCGGTATCCATGTTATGCGCGATACCGTTGTTGGTACTTGGGTCGTCGAAAGCCGGGAAATATAAATCTTCCACGCCCTGGGTATCGAAATGCGATGCCGACACCAGCACATCGGCGCCGTTATCGAATTGCTTGCCGACACTGACGCGGCCTTTGTAGGTGTCAAAACTACCCACTTCACCGGCTATTTGCGCCCCGTTCAAGGCTTTGCCTTTTTTGGTGACCACGTTGATCAAGCCCAAAAACGCATTGGCGCCGTAAATGGTGGAGCCGGAACCGGGAATAAATTCGATACGTTCCACCAAGTCCATGTCCAGCATGAATTCCTGGCCGATATTGCCGGAGTCGAAGATGTTTTCGTTCATGCGCTGGCCGTCGATCATGAACAGCACTCGGGAATTGTAGTCGCCGGACTGAATAAAGCCGCGCACGCCGACAAAGCTATAGTTGCGATCATTGCTGGTGAACAAACCGCGCATGCTGTTCAGCGCGTCCGCCAGCGTGCGCCAGCCGAAAGTGCGTATGTCGTTTGCCGTTAAAATCGAAACCGAGCTGGGGGCTTGACTGGCTTTTTGACCCAGCCTGGAAGCGCTGATGATTTCCACATTCAGCAATTGCTCAATGGACAGTTCAGTTAAATCTTCCGATGCCTTGCCGGCCGCTTGCGCGGTAGCCAAAGGCATCAACAGCATACCTAGGACGATCAGCGCGCGCATTGAAAGTCTTGTCTAGTGGGGAGCGGGGACATGGATAATGATAAGACTCGGCTTAGTGCGCACAAACTGTCGATTAACGCGATATATAAAAACGATTATTTTACAATAGATTATTGTCGTTCAAGCTAGTTAGATTTTAATTCTGGTGTTTTTAGGCAGGGATTGGTTGGAGATGCTGGAAAAGGCCGACGTATCGTTTTGAGATAGTCTGATTGGTTTTGTTTGGGTGAACGCCATCGTTCTCCCGGGGTCGCATGGCAACGACAACCCTATTAGCTGAGGTCAGATCACCCTTTCGGCGCGTGTAATTTCGATGTTGGTAGCCGTGTCGCTGTTGACGAGGATGCCGGTGAGGTCGTTACTAATGCTTTTCGGAAAACAGGTGTTTCCTCCTACTTACGTTAAGGCCTTGCAAGGCAAGGCCTGGAATTTCTTGGCATGACAGCAATATTGCTATCAAGCCGGACAACCTTCCATTTTGTATATGAAGTAACCTTGGCGATTGATCGTGTCAATCACATTAGCCGGTGCTTGTTGAGTATGGCAAAACCGACATTCTTTGCTGGAGACTACCGCATCGCTTTCACCAATTGAAGATAGCCACTGTTTGGCATACTGAATGGCTTGCTCACTGTCCTTGCTGGCGGTAAATACATCAAAGTGCATGACGTGGTTGTCGTGTGCTTTTACATAGGTATCGTAAACGTGGATTTCCATCAAAAACTCCCGGATGAATAAAGTAAAAATTGCTCGATGCCATTAACAAAATGGCCAGATAAAAAACGTCCAATGCGGTTTTTCGGTTCGGCGTTGGTCAGGCATTCCCTGAATGTTTGGTGTTCGGAATTCTTTGACAACGTCATGAGAAAGATGCCGAGATGACGGATTTACATCCGTCATCGGCAGAGATCCGCAAAAAACGTTCCCCTTGGGGTGAAAACGCTTCAACGGATTCGGTAAAATTCTATAACAATATCGAATCGATATAAAAAAGGTTTTTCAATATCCCGATTTCAGGCATGCATTCATACCATCGCGAATGCAGTAACTGTCCATGCTCGCTGATGATATGCCTCAATATCGCCAATAATTGCGGAACTGGATGTACCTATACATGCGGCGCGTATGGTCGTCGAATGACTAGCGGCTTTACTGGAACTGAAACCGCAGCGCGACTTGAAACCGACTAATTGACGTAAAACAGCTGTTCGATAGCTAACGATGTTGGGTTTTTAAGACAGTTCTGGATCCCTATCCGTCCAAATTAAATCGAACCGGCTCGTCATAAATCTCCGATATTTTACGTGGCGGAGCGTCATAGTGCGCCGCACTTCGATACCGGCCGTTTAGTAATCGGGTACGCCGATTAGCAGCTAACGCGAGGAAATTGGCTTTGACGACCTGGAACGACAGTTTAGGATGCGGCATTTGCGGGTATCGTCGCTGGGGACGTGTTCAATTTTGTTAAATTGCATAAGCCCATATCGTCGGCCAAGCGATTGTAGCCGCTGAGCAACGCCTTGATCGATGCGCTGACGATGTTGGCGTCCATGCCGACGCCATAGGTCGTGGTCCCGTTCGCTGCCGCCAGTTCGACAAAGGCGCAGGCCTGGGCATCGCCGCCGCTGCCGACCGAGCGTTCTTCGTAACTGCGTACCGATACTGCGCCGCCGAGGCCATGCAAAGCCTGGACGGCGGCGGCTATCGGGCCGTTACCGACGCCGGTTAATGTGTGCGGTTCGCCGTCCGATTCGATTTGCAGTTGTATGCCTTGACCTTGCGCGTGCTCGAATAAATGATGGTCCCGGTAACGCAAAGGCTTTGCCGAATCCAGATAGGTCCGGGCAAACAATTGCCACAACGCTTCCGAACCGATTTCGCCGCCGTGGCGGTCGGCGTGTTGTTGAACCACCCGCGAGAACTCGATCTGCAAACGGCGCGGCAGCACCACGCCGTAATGGCTTTCCAGCAAGTGGGCGATGCCACCCTTGCCGGATTGGCTGTTGATGCGGATCACCGCGTCGTAACCGCGGCCGACGTCGGCTGGATCAAACGGCAGGTACGGCACGTTCCAGACGCTATCGGGTTGCCGGGCGGCAAAGCCTTTCTTGATGGCGTCCTGGTGTGAGCCGGAAAACGCGGTGAACACCAACTCGCCGGCATAGGGTTGGCGCGGCGGCACGCTCAAGCCGGTGCACGCCTCGAAATCGCCCACCACCTTCTGGATGTCTGAAAAATCCAAGCCCGGCGCCACACCCTGGGTGTACAGATTCAAGGCCAGCGTCACCAAGTCCACGTTGCCGGTGCGTTCGCCGTTGCCGAACAAGCAACCCTCGACGCGCTCGGCGCCGGCCATCAACGCCAATTCGGCCGCAGCGACTGCAGTGCCGCGGTCGTTGTGCGGATGCACGCTGAGGATGACGCTGTCGCGGCGGGCGATATGGCGGTGCATCCATTCGATCTGGTCGGCGTAGACGTTCGGCGTCGCCGTTTCCACCGACGACGGCAAATTGAGGATGATCTTGTTGTCCGGCGTCGCGCCCCAGGCGGCGCTGACCGCATCGCAAACCTCGACGGCGAAATCCGGCTCGGTGGCGGTGAAGGTTTCCAAGCTGTATTGCAAGCGCCAGTGGGTTTGCGGCTGGTCGGCGGTTAATTGCTTGACCAATCGCACCGCATCAATGGCCATCGCCAACACCTCGGCTCGGCTCATGCCCAACACCAGTTCGCGAAAAGGCTGGGAGGTGGCGTTGACGATATGGACGATGGCCGAGCGCGCGCCATGCAAGGCTTCGACGGTTCTGCGGAGCAACGGCTCACGGGCGTGGCTGAGCACTTCGATGGTGACGTCGTCGGGTATCAACGCCTCGTCTATCAAACGGCGCACGAAATCGAAATCGGTTTGCGAGGCCGACGGAAACGCCACTTCGATTTCCTTGAAACCGATGCCGCACAAGGTGCGAAACAGACGCAGCTTGCGTTCGGCGTCCATCGGCTCGAACAAGGCTTGGTTGCCGTCGCGCAAGTCGGTGCTCATCCAGATCGGCGCTTGGCTGATCGTGCGATTGGGCCATTGGCGGTCAGCCAATGCCGGTGGCGGGAAAGGGCGGTATTTGTGGGAAGGGTCTGTCAACATGGCTTTTAACTCCTCAAAATGGTAGCCGATAGGGTAGACCAAATCGTCCGCCAGCCGATTGCGTTTATGCGATGTAAAAGGCTGAATGTTGATAGAATATTGCTGTAAATATCGATAATATTTTATTTTATTGTTTTTTTAAATGAATAGCGGGCATTTTATGGAACTGGATCGATACGACCGGCAAATCTTGAACATCCTGCAAACCGACGGCCGCATCAGCAACCAGGAATTGGCCGACCGCATCGGACTGTCGCCGTCGCCGTGCTTGCGGCGGGTACGGGCCTTGGAGGAGGGTGGCCTGATCGTCGGCTACCGGGCGCTGCTGGATGCCAAAGCCTTGGGTTTGACGCTGATGGCCTTGATTCACATCTCGATGGACCAACACACGCCGGAACGTTTCAGCACCTTCGAAGCAGCGGTCGCCGGCATTCCGGAAGTCCTGGAATGCCTGCTGATCACCGGCCAAACCGCCGACTACCAGCTCAAGGTAGTGGTCAAAGACTTGGACGCCTACCAGGAGTTACTGCTGAAGCGCATCACCGGCATTGCCGGTGTCAGCGGGGTACATACCAGCTTTGTGTTGCGGCGGGTGGTGGATAAGACGGGGTTTTCGGTTGGGGAGGGGCTTTGACTATTCAGAACGGGTAGGCCGCTTCGTATAAACTGCGCCTAAACACGGCGACTGACAGCGGACCAGCTGTCTACACTTCGATAACTTTCGAGCAATTTTCCTACCGTTAGGCTTTCGCATGGTACCAACCTCAATCAGCGGCAACAAAAAGTATTCGCCCCGGCCGTTACGCCCGTGGCTGGCAGGGGCGCAAGTAGCAGCCGAAATTATGAATCCGGCCGTATTTAATATGGGTACACCGTTCGGGCTGAGCCTGTCGAAGCCTGATTTGGCGCGTCCCTCGACAACTCCAGGGCGAATGGTAAAAGCCAGGCGTTTTAAGAATGAAAGCTAAGGTCTGGGCCGCGTTGTTGGCCGTTTATCTGGTGTGGGGGTCAACTTATTTGATGATCCGCTTTGTCGTCGAGACGCTGCCGCCATTTTTGTCGGCCGGATTGCGTTTTGTGGTGTCCGGCTTCATTTTGCTGGCCTGGCGGCGTCTGGCCGGCGATGCCGCACCGACTTTTCGGCAGTGGCGTTCAGCTGCTGTTGTCGGTATTTTGTTATTGCTCGGCGGCAACGGCTTGGTTTGTTGGGCCGAACAAACTGTCCCATCCGGCGTCGCCGCGCTGATCATCGGTGCCGTGCCGATGTTTCTGGTAATGGCCGACGCACTCAGACCTAACGGCACCAGACCAACGCTGCGTGTACTGGTCGGATTGGTCATTGGCTTCATGGGGATTTACTTGCTGGTCGGTCCGACGGCGTTATCAGACGGTATCCCGGTAAATCTGCCCGGTGTGGCGGCGCTACTGCTCGCCAGTTTGCTTTGGGCCTTAGGTTCAATTTACAGCAAAACTGCGGATTTGCCGAAGACGGCACTGATGACAACCGGCGCGGAAATGCTGACCGGCGGCTTTGCCTTGTTGCTGGTCAGTGCGCTAAGCGAACAATGGGATGTTTTCAACCTGGCTCAGGTATCGGTTAACTCCTGGCTGGCCTTGGCGTATCTGATCGTGTTTGGCTCGATGATCGGTTTCGCCTCCTACGCCTGGTTGCTGCAAAACGCGCCGATCCCGTTGGTAGCCACCTACGCCTACGTCAATCCGCTGGTGGCGGTGTTTTTAGGCAGCTGGTTCGCGAACGAACCGCTCACGCCGCGCGTTCTGAGTGCGGCGGCGATCATCATCGGGGCTATCGTATTCATGAACAGCGCGCGCGGCTCACGGGCCAAGCCGGCAGCGGCGCGAGGAGCGAGCAAATGACGGATCTCACTTTTTAAGTCCTGGAGCGGAAGCAAACGCCGAAATGCATCCAGGCTGTTTTCCGATAAATCAATAGTATTCCGGGCACGCTTGGGTTTTGCTTTATGACGGTTTGGATTTGGCTAAGCTTGCAAGTAATCCAAGCAGGTCGATGATTTTTAGAAATGGCCCCGCCTCTTTGTATGGCATGCGAAAATCAACGTCATTATTAAGCCGTGCCAAGCGATCTATTATTGCTTGCCATTACTTTTCCCTGACATTCCACACCTAGCTTTGCCATGAAAATACTGGCTTTATCCGGCAGCTTACGGGCTGTGTCCATCAATTCCGCCGTGCTGAGGGTCGTAAAACAGTTGGCACCGGCTTCGATTGAAGTCGGTCTGTTTTCCGGGCTTGGCGACTTGCCCTTATACAATCCGGATTTGGAAAACGCGCCGCCGGCCGTTGCCCTGCAATTACGCAACGAAGTGGCCTCGGCGGATGCCTTGCTGATCGCCAGCCCGGAATATGCCCACGGCGTCACCGGCACCATCAAAAATGCGCTGGATTGGTTGGTGGCATTCGAGGGCTTTGTGGACAAACCGGTGGTGGTATTGAATGCATCGCCACGCGCCCATCACGCCGATGCCGCGCTCCGGGAAACCTTGGTCACCATGTCGGCCACGCTGATCGAAGTCGCCTCGATCGCCTTGCCGCTGCCGAGCGCCAACATTGGCGGAGCGGAGCTGTTGGCGATGCCGGAAATCGTTTCACTACTGACCGGCGTATTAACCAAAATCCAACGCAGGGTAAAGCTGTTACCGGATATGAAGTCCTTCCTGGGCTGCAGTGTTTATATCGACAGCCAACATCCGGCTATCGTCGCTCAAGCCGCCAAGTTGGCGGAGGGCTGCGCCGATGAGGAAGCCATCGCCAAACGCTGTTTCGAGTTCGTGCGCGACGAAATCAAACATAGTTGGGACTACCGGCTGAACCCAGTGACCTGCAAAGCCTCAGAGGTGTTGATCCACGGCACCGGCTACTGTTACGCCAAAAGCCATTTGCTGGCGGCACTGCTGCGCGCCAACGGCATCCCGGCCGCGCTGTGTTACCAACGCTTGACGCTAGACGGCGACCAGCCGCCTTATTGCCTGCACGGTTTGAACGCGGTTTACCTGCCGCAACACGGTTGGTACCGGATCGATGCGCGCGGCAATAAGCCCGGTGTGAACGCGGACTTTTGCCCGCCGCTGGAGAAATTGGCGTTTCCGATTGTGAATTCCTTTGAACAAGACTTGCCCGACATCCATGCGGAACCTCTAACGGCCGTCATTAAAGCCTTAACCGAACACCAAACCGTCGAGCAGGTTTATCAAAACTTGCCGGACGTTGCCGCTACCGAGCAATGACGACAAACTCGCCGTTGATCATCCGTACCGCCTTAGCGACCGATGCCGAATGCGTCAGCCAACTGATTGGCAGTGTTGCCAACCGTTGTACGATTTCCCCAACGGGCGACGGTGCCGAGTTGTTTTATTCGAGCATCAGCCCGCAAGCGATTGATTGTTACATCGCCGACGCTAATATCCTTTATCTCGTCGGTTTGCTAAACGGTAAGCTGGCCGGTGTGGTTGCAGTTCGCGATGCCCGGCATCTTTTTCATCTGTTTGTGGCGCCTGACTGCCAATACCAAGGTATCGGCACGGCATTGGCGTTGCGCGCCATCACCTTATCGTTGGCCGCATGCCCGTCGGAGACCTTCACGGTGAATGCCGCGCTATCCTCCGTGCCGTTTTATGCTCGGCTGGGATTTCAGCCGCTGGGGCCTAAGATAGAGGACAAAGGCGTGGCATTTGTGCCCATGCAATTGCCAAGCTCAGCGCTAAACGCCGCATCGTGGCGATGATAGCCATTTCTCTACCGGATGGCCCGTCCTGCCGCGGACTGCTGGAATATTTCATGATTTGCCGGCGGTTTTGTCCTTGGCTTTCTCCGCCTGTTTTTGTTGGGCTTCCACCACGCCCACGGTTTCGCCTTCCACTAACAGATCCGAGGGGCTGGCGACCAAGGTATCGCTGGCCGAGATGCCTTCCAATATTTCCAGCTCGCGGCCAAAATCGCGGCCCAATTTTACCGGACGAAACGCCACACGATGTTCCGCATCGACCACTACCACATGCGAGCCGGCTTGATCGATCACCAATACATTAGCCGGCACCACCAAGGGGCTGGATTTGCCGGCAACGTTGATGGAGATTTCCACGTAGGAACCGGGCAGTAACTTACCGTCCTTGTTGGGCAGAGTAATGTCCACCTGCCGGGAACGATTGACCGGGTCCAGAGCGCCGGCGACATGATCCACATGGGCGCTCACCGGCTTGCCTTGGGAATCCAGGACTCTTACCGAGACTTCCTGACCGGCCTTGATGTCGTCCGCGTAGACTTGCGGCACCCAAACCGTCAAGCGCAACGGGTCCGTTTGCGTCAAGGCAAATAACTCCTGACTGCCTGCGACGATCAAGCTGCCGACATCCACCCCCCGACGGGTAATCACGCCGGAAAACGGGGCAACGATGCGCCGGTAGCCTTCGATATTTTCCAGGCGCTTGACATTGGCTTGCGCGGCGGAGAAATCGGCTTCGGCTTGCAGGAACGCGCTGCGTTTTTCGTCAAATTCCTGTTGGGTGCCGCTGTCGGTGCCGTTCAATTGCGTCCAGCGTTGCAGGGTGGTGCGGGTCAGTTCCAATCGGGCTTTAACTTGAGCCAGCGCGGCGCGCGATTGTGCTAATTCCTGTTCCAGTTCGGGCACGTCGATGACCGCCAACAAGTCACCTTTCTTAACCTGATCGCCTATGGTCTTGTGCCAGACGCTTAAGTAGCCGTTGCTGCGCGCATAGAGTTGGGTTTCGGTGTTGCCACGCAAACTGGCAGGCAATACCAATTTGCGGGTCGCCTCGCCCGGCCTTGAATGAGCGGCGATGACGCTGCGCTGCTGACTCGCCGCTGTTTGCGCCTGCAAGGTTTCCGCTTGCTGCAGGTTTTGCGCCAGGCGCCAGGTGCCGGCCAGCAGGAGCAATAACAATAGCCCCAAACCCAGCCGTTTTACTACCAGCAGGGTGCGGTGCGTATGGTCGGTGGATGGTCGCGCAAAGGGTGATGAAGGGATGCTATTCATATGATTTTAGGGAGTTACAAAGGTTGTGCGATGCGAAAGTCGGTGCGCCAGCCAGCGATGAGTGCCGGCAAACACCAGCGGCACGAACAGTAAAGTAGACACGGTGGCAAAGGCCAGGCCGCCTATCACCGCGCGGCCCAGCGGTGCGTTTTGTTCGGCGCCTTCGCCCCAGCCGACGGCCATCGGCAACATGCCGACGATCATCGCAAAGGCGGTCATCAGCACCGGTCTGAGCCGGGTAGCCGCTGCTTCCAACGCTGCCGTCACCGGCGGTACACCTTCTGCCAGACGGGTGCGGGCAAACGACACCAATAAAATGCTATTGGCGGTGACCACGCCCATGGCCATGATGCTGCCGGTCAAGGCCGGGATACTCAAAGTGGTGCCGGTCAAAAACAAGGTCCAGGCGATGCCGGCCAGCGCGGCGGGCAGGGCGCTGACGATAATCAGCGGGTCCAGCCAGGATTGGAAATTGACTACCAGCAACAGATACAGCATCACAATTGCTACGGCCAAGCCGGCGCCCAAACCGGTAAACGAACTTTTCAGAGTTTCGATCTGGCCGCGCACGCTCAAATCGACGCCGCGCGGCAAATGGCTGCGGCTGTCGGCTACCAGCGTCTCGATTTTCCGGCTTACGGAACCCAGATCGCAGCCTTCAACGCTGGCGTAAATATCGAACACATTATTGGCGTTGTAATGCGTTACCGCGACCGGTAATACGGTGCGTTTCAATTTGACCAGATTGCCCAGTAATTGCGGTTGGCCGTTACCGCCGCCCACCGGCGTGCGCATCAAGGCGTCCAGATTGTCCAAGTCCAGCGGATTACCCATCACGCCGATATTCACCGAGTTACCGTTGGCCGGATTTAGCCAGAACGACGGCGCGGTCTGCATGCTGCCGCTCAGGGTCAGCAACAGGTTTTGCGCCAGATCGCGGGCCGACAAACCCAGTTGCTGTAATTGCTGGCGATTCATTTCCAAGTCCAATGCCGGCCGGTTCATGCGCTGGTAAATATGTGCATCGACGATGCCGGGAATTTGCCGCAAGCGATTTTGCAAGGCGATGACCTGCGGCATCACCTCGTCCGGCTTGCCGCCGATGAACTGGATGTCGATAGGCGCCGGTACACCGAAGTTCAGGGTCTGGCTAACCTGGTCGGCAGGTTGGAAGAAAAATTCCAGGCCGGGAAATTGTCCGGGCAGTTCTGCGCGCAGGCGCTTGATATAGTCGGCGCTGGGCGCGTGGTCGCCCGGACGCAGTGAAATCATGATCTCGGTGTCGGCGGTTTCCACGGTGCCGGAATTGCCGAACAAGGTGTTACGGGTGCTGTAGGGGCCGCCGATGATGTCGAGCAGATCGGCGATTTCTTCGGCGGGAATGATGCCGCGAATGACTTTTTCCACCGCATCGATGTGTTGCGGCATCTCCTCAATGCGGGTGCCGGAAGGCGCACGGACATGCAGGCGAATCTGCCCGGCGTCCACCGCCGGAAACAAATCTTCTCCCAATAGCGGCACTAAACCCAGCGATGCCAGGCAAAAGCCTAAAATCGCCGAGCTGTAACGCAAACGGTGTTTCAGCAAGTGGCTGGCCAGGATCAGATAGTGGCCGCGAAACTGTTCGAAGCCGCGCTCGAAGGCGTGATGCAGACGTTGAAAGCCCCGTGCTAGCGCGTTGGTCGGCGGTGCATCGGTATGGCCGTGATGGCCGGACATGACATACATCGCCAGCGTCGGCACCAAGGTCCGCGATAACACATAAGAGGCCAACATCGCGAACACCACCGCTTCCGCCATCGGCACAAACAGGCTACGGGCCACGCCGGACAGGAAAAACATCGGTACGAACACGATGCAGATGCAAAGCGTGGAGACCAGCGCCGGCATCGCGATTTCCGCGGCTCCGTCCAGGATGGCTTGATGGGGGTTCTTGCCCAGCAGCATTTGCCGCTCGATGTTTTCGATTTCCACGGTGGCGTCGTCCACCAAAATCCCCACCGCCAAGGCCAGGCCACCCATCGTCATTAGATTGATGGTTTCGCCGACAAGATACAAGGCAATTAGCGAGCACATGATAGACAACGGTATCGATACCGCGATGATGCAGGTGGTGCGCCAGTTGCCCAGAAACAGCAAGATCATTGCGGCGGTTAAGCCGGCGGCGATCAATGCTTCGTGCAGCACGTTGCCGATGGCGGCTTTCACGAACAGCGATTGGTCGAACATTAGCCGCGTGTTGATGCCTTCCGGCATTAGGTCGAGCATTTTCGGAATGGTTTGCCGGACGTGTTCAACCACTTCCAGCGTCGAGGTGCGACCGACCTTGAAGATCGAAGTCAATATGCCACGCTCGCCGTTTTGCCGGGCAATGGTCGTAACCGGTGCGGCGCCGTCGCGCACCGTTGCCACGTCGCGGACCAGCGTTGTTACGCCGTTCACGGTGCGGACCGGCAGGTCGGCGAGCCGGGGTATCGCCGCCACCGCGCCATTCAGGCTGACGTCGTATTCGTTGGTGCCGATTTTTACGGTGCCGGTGGGCAGGATCAGGTTTTGCGCGGCCAGGGTATCGTTTAAATCGGCGGGCGACAGGCCGCGCGCCAACAGGGCCGCGGCGTCGACATCCAGCGTAATCTGCCGGCTTTTCGCGCCGAACGGATTCGTCATCGCTACGCCGGGTTTGGATTGCAATGCGGTTCTGGCGATATTATTCACCAGATCGTTGACATCGGTTTCCGGGACGACGCTACTGGAAATGCCCAACTGCACCAACGGCAGATCGGCCGCCGAATATTGAATGACTTGCGGCGGTGCCACATTGGTCGGCAGCGAGCGGTAAACCGAGTTGCTGCTGGACATCACCTGGGCGATGGCGGTGCGGATGTCCGTGCCGGGGTGGAAAAATACTTTAACCACCGCCGCCCCGCCGTAAGACAAAGATTCACTGTGTTCAATGCCGTCGATCAAGGCCATGGAGCGCTCGACCGTGGTGGTTAAGCGGTCGGCTATTTCCTTGGCGGTCATCCCGTTGTATTGCCAGAGCATCGCTACCACCGGAATATCGATGGTTGGGAAAATATCGGTGGGCATTTTCCGCAACACATAGGGTGTAGACAATAGAATCAACAGCGCCGCCACAATAAAGGTATAGGGGCGGCGTAAAGCAATATTAACGATCCACATGGATTTCTCGGGAGATCCGATTGGTTAGCGAGGTCTGGCCGGTTTTAAAACTAGCGTTTATCCGGCAAAGGCAATTTAGTGCTTGTCCTAAGCAAGTGCTGTTCCAAACAATCTCCACCGGTTTTTCCAAGCATAGTGTCCTGCATGGGCTTGAGCTTACGTGAGAATCAGCAGCATAATTTTTGCCGGGCAAATGTTCCAAGCTGTTGGTGTGCAAACAGGCGGCGATCAATAGCTGTTGCTATGGCAGCAGGGCGCGGGTCTAAGCGCGTTCGCCTGAGAACAGCAAGCCGGCGTATCAGGCTTTGGTGCGGTCAGCTTTGCCTATCAAATCACCGGATAATTCTTCCTGATAGAGTTGGGTAATCGCCTTGGCCTCTTCAGCTTCTTCACTTTCCTTTACCGCTGTACGAAATCCCTTGATCGCATCGCCCAAGTCGGCGCCGACATTCTTCAAGCGCTTGGTGCCGAACACCAAGACCACAATCGCTAAAACTACTAATAGGTGGGGAATGCTCAAGCCCATGTTTTGCTCCAAAGTTGAAAGTTGCGGATATTAGATTAAGTCGCTTAATGAGTTTGACTTAGCCTTCTCACGGCGGTCTTCAGCAAGATAAGGGCCAATCTGCCGAGTGAGCACTGGAATAAGCCTAAGTGCCGCTGTGTTCCTGGCATATCAACAACACTGGTTTTAGTTACCGAGTATGGAGGCAGGCGGGTCAACGGCAACTATCCCAAAAAATGCTGATCTACCAGCATTGAATCAGCAAATGCTGCTGGTATACGAACAGGCTGCAACATAGTGGGCATGTTTAAGCAGCGATTTTGGCTGACCGGGCTTGTTGAAAAAGCCCAAGTTCATTGGATTAGCGCGAAAAAACGCAATGTCCGGCCAGTAAAATGCAGGCCTATGAAAATATGTTGAAATATCAACACTAAATCAGCAGATTATGTTGCTGTGGCAACATTTGGGTTTCGCAAAAACCTGTAATCCTTTATGATGTGCTGAAAACACGAAGTGGCATGAACCATGCTTAGAGCCTGGTATCTCGCTGTTATTATCCGAGCATTTTGTCTCCATAACATCCACTTCTGCTGACCGGACCGCCGGAAGCCAGTTTGTCCCCAAAGGACTGCTGGCTTTTTTTTGGCCTGTGCTCAGCGAAAGCGCCGGTTTGTGGACTGACTTTGGACACGGTAAGGCTGATTTTTGTTTGGTGTTTGCGTTTCGGCAGTTAACTTGTGATGCCGCGACGAATCACTATTTTTGACATCTTAGGAAAAGATCTTTCATGGATATATTTTTGAGTAACGGCATCGTTGCTCACAGTACAGGGGAAACCGTATGACATTATTGGCATTTGACGAATTGCAATTACGACAGCTGTCGCACACAGTGCGGGCCACGGCGATGGTGTTCGAGGATCCGGTTTCACGAAAACTGTTGGAGCACATCGAGCGGATCGCGCCCAGCGATGCGACAGTGCTGATCATCGGCGAGACCGGCACCGGCAAGGAATTGGTCGCCAGGCATGTTCATGCACTTAGTAAGCGCGCCAAAGGACCTTTCGGTGCTTTAAATTGCGCGGCACTCAGTGAAAACCTCATCGAAAGCGAATTGTTCGGCCACGAAAAAGGCGCTTTCACCGGCGCCTTGAATACAAAAGAAGGTTGGTTCGAAACCGCCAATAAAGGCAGTTTGTTTCTGGACGAAGTCGGCGATTTACCGCTGGGCTTGCAAGCGAAATTATTGCGGGTATTGCAGGAAAGGGAAGTGGTCAAGGTGGGTTCGCGCACGCCGTCGCCGGTGGATGTCCGAGTCATCGCCGCTACCAATGTTAATTTGGAAGAAGCGGTGGCGGCGTCGCATTTTCGCGCCGACCTGTATTACCGTTTTAACGTGGCGGCGATTCACTTGGCGCCGTTGCGGGAACGGCCGGGCGATATTTTGCCTTTGGCCAGGCACTTTCTGAAAGTCTATGGCGACCGCTTGGGCTATGGTGAAATCAAATTATCGCCTTCCACCGAGCTGGCCTTGTTAAATTACGATTGGCCCGGCAATATTCGCGAGTTGGAAAATGCGGTGCATAGGGCCTTGTTGGTCTGCCCAGGCAATCGTTTGCGTCCGGAGGACTTTAAGTTGTCGGGGGTACGAGTCTCACAGAGCGGGCCCATGGTTTCAACCTCCTCGCTGGAAAGTTCGCTACTGCGCTTGTGCGAACAAGCCCCGCCTAAGTTGTTCGACATTATCGAAGAGACCGTGATTCGCACGGCGTTCGAGTTTTGCGAAGAAAACCAGGTGCAAACCGCGCGCTTGCTGGATATTAGCCGTAATGTCTTGCGGCATAAGCTGGGGTTGTACGGCATGTTGGCTAATGGCCAGCGGAAATTGGCCGTCGCTTATCAAGAAGGCGAAGAGTAATCTTCGCCAAGTTCCTTCCGGCACCTTAGCTGTAGCGGGGTGCCGGCATCGCAATACCTTACTTTGCAGGTGCCGGGGTCGATGTAGCCGGACCGATGCCGACAATCTGTAAAACCGTGTCTTCGTCCTTCGCGCCGTCGTAATGGATTTCGTTACCGTAATGGGTGACGAAGCTGCCCGCCGGTACCGGTTGCAAATGCTCGGGGTCGTAATCGCTGCCGGTGCCAACCCACCAAGTGCCTGAAATCACAGTGATGAAGCGGTCGTTTGGGTGCGAATGCGGCTTGCTGTTGTGATGAGCCTTCCATTTATTCAGCACCACATACAGGCCGGGTTTGTTCGGATCGCCGACCAGTACCGCGCTTTCCGACCCGCTGGGATTTGCGACCCAATTAATTTGGTCCGGCAGCTTGATGGAAATGGCTTTGGGGTCAAGTTCCACGGCTGCCGCAGAGTTATAAGCTAAAGATAACGCGATTGCCAAAGCTGGTAGTGATAACTGCCGTCGAATACGTGCCTGTAACATTTTAATCTCCAAATTTAGGGTGTTAGTGCCATGGGCTTGGGGGTATCCGGTTGTGGAGTGCCAGTTCCTTTTAGCTTAATGGCAGTAACCCGTCTACCAAACATCACGACCGGATACCCCGAAACCCATGGTTTTAAAATTGCATACCGCGTGCCTGGGTTTTTACCAAGTTGTTTTAGGGCTTGTTACTGGCTACCGGTAGCCGAAACTTACTCAAATCAGGCGCACTGACCGGATTCTCACTATGCGGTGTGCCGGCCGGTACCCAGTCATAAGGTACCGGTTGGCCGCGATATAACGAGTTGTTGGCGGTGGCCCGGCCGGTCAAAGCATCCTTACCGGTACGAAAATACGGATTGATATATTCCCAGACTATGTCGCCGTCGGTTGTTACTTGAAATAAGCGTCCACTCTGGCCCTCGTCTATAAAAGTATTCCCGTTAGGCAAGCGGCGGGCAGCGCTGATATGGGTGCTACGAAACGACCAACTAGGGCCTCCGGAACTCTCCCCTGTGTATTGCCAGACAATTTCTTTCTTGATCGGATCGATTTCCAGCACCCGCGAACCGCCGGTGCGCGGCACCGGAGCCGGCGGATACCCGGCGATGCCTTGATTGTCGAATACCAGTAAATTACCGGCGCCGGGCAAGCCTTCCGGGATGATGTGCGCATCGTGCTGAGCACTGATTTGATCGACCGGGCGCGGTACCTTGCGGGCCAGTTGTTCTTCAATGGACGCGGCTGGGTAGTGCGGTCCCAGGTTCCAGACCACTTTGCCGGTCTTGCGGTCGATGATGATTATGAAATTAGCGTTGCGCGCGTCGATCAATAGATTATCGGGATGAAAACGCTGGTCGCCGGCCGCATACCAGGGGTTCGGGCCGACTACTTTTAGATTGTTGACATGCAGGTAATCGGCAATCTCGGCATTGCGGACCAATTTAAGTTCGGCCGGCGTAAAGCCAAATTCCTGCAAATGCTCCGAGGCAACCCATTTCCAAACCACTTCGCCCGCCGGATTGACTTCGTAAATCACGTCGTCCAACACTTGCGGCTGCTTAAAGCCTTTCACCGGATGCACGAGGTTAGCCAATACCACGGTATTGCCGTTGGGTAATCTGGCCCAGTCATGATGTTGTTGCGCGGCACCGCCAGGCGCTTTGTCGCCGAAGCTCCAGACGGTTTTGCCGTCCCCGTCCAGTTCGGCGATGGTTTTGGTGATCTTCTTGCTGATTTGGCCAGGCACTAGATCCGTACCTTTACCCTCAGTGGTTTCCTGCGTGATAAATACATGTCCAAGCTTGCCGCCGTTCACGGCTGGATTAATCAACGTGCTGTGGCTGGCGGCATCCGGCCATTCGTGAACGGAATTGCCGTTTAAATCGATCAGATGGGCGATGTTGTCGCCGCCGCTGAACAATACAAACGAGTTATACGCTTTGCCCGGGTCGTAGCGTGTGGTGCCGGTAGGCAACACGCTTGGTCCTGATAAGGCCGAGACGCTAAGCGCGGTACCCAGCACAATTAACGCCGCTTGCTGCCAGGTTTGGGATTTACGCAATGGCCGGTTTGGTTTGCGGCCGCGTGCGGTTACGGATGGTCTTATTTGGGTCATTGCTTATTCCTTTATGAATGGGCGGATGGCTGTGCTGGTGCTCAAGGATGGCTGTAAGCAATGATCAAGCCAACAATTTTTATTTAATCCATTTGCCTGCCGAAAACCTCCACCTAATAAACTCAAACCCGATAAAGGCCTCGTGAATCAAGGCCTTGCCATCAATGCACCGTTGCTGCCGGGAAATGTTTTCAAGCAAGCCCTGCTGCAAATTGATCCGGAATCTATCGGTTTCTGGCTGAGCTTGTTGAATGGCGGGCAGGCTGCCAGCAATTTGTATTTCTAATTCAACAGATGCCGATCAGGTGCTCAGCAAGGCTGATTCAGGCTAACAACAAAGGCTATTCATACTGTCAGCAGCTGCTGTTTGAGTTTCAGCAGTTTTACGTAAAAACGCTGAGTGATTTTTTGTTTGTTCTCGCTGATTAATAACTTGTAGAAAATTTAAAAAATAAATAAAAACATGTAGTTGTGAATTATTTTCCGAATGTAATTCGCCTGTTAGCGCTATTTGCTTACTGCTGGCATGCCTATTGCCAAATTGATATTAGAGCCGGTTTTATTTTGTTGCCGGCAGAGTTTTGATGTTGGTTCATATCGATTTTTTAACATTTGTTTAGGTGGAATAGTGAGCGATAAATTAGCAAGTGCTTTTTCAGTAAGCGCTACTCGACAGGATGGAGTTCCTCAAGCAATCAGTGCGCGCCGTAGGTTATCGACTTGCGTGGCAATGGCTATCGCCGGGGTGTCCCTGGTATCGGCATTTGACGTGGAAGCCGCACCGAAAAAAAACAGCAAAAGCAAAAGTGTAAATAGCAAAGCGGTTAGCGATTTGGAAGCGGAAAATCAGGCTTTGCGTCAGCAGCTTGCCGCCGCCAAACAACGTGAATTGGAATTTATCAAGCAAGGTGCAATAGGTGCTGCGCCAGCCGGAGCCGCGGTAACCTCTACAGAAACCACTGCCGCGCAGAATGAAGCGCCGGCTGAGGCTTTAGCCAAGAACGACGAAGACCAAAATGAGGATTTGGGTGAAGTGGTTGTGAAGGCCAAACCCAAATTGGCGAAATTACACGAAGTCGCGCAATCGGTATCGGTGGTATCCGGCACCGAACTTAATCGGGAACTGTCCAGGGACTTGGGCGACATCACCCGCCGCGCGTCCAACGTGCAATTCAATCAAAACAACACGCGCGGCGCCTCGCTATCGGTGCGCGGTTTGGGGAAAAGAAGTTTTACGGAAACCCAGGATCCCAGCGTCGGCGTGACGGTGGACGGTGTACCGTATGCCTTGACGCAGTTGGCTAACTTCAGTTTTTACGACGTGGAAGCGGTGGAAGTCACGCGCGGGCCGCGCGGTACCGAGGGCGGCTTGGCCGCAAGCTCGGGTAAAGTGAACGTCACCTCCAAATTGCCGACATTCGCGCCGACAGCGGAATTGTCCGCCGCTTATGGGCAACGGGAGTCCTTGATATTGCAAGGTGCTTTGGGCGGGACGGTGATCGATAATTTTCTGGCCTGGCGTGGATCATTCATCGTCGATAAGGCGCGGGGTTTTTATGAAAACGAATACGACAGAAACTACACACTATATAACCGCGATCGCCTGAGCGGGCGCGCGCAGTTGCTGTTTACCCCAACCTCAAACTTAACGGCACGCTTTATCGCCGACTTCGAGCCGAAGCAACCACAGGTACAAAACGGTTTGACCTTCTATCATGATCAGCCTTTTCGGTTTGCCGACGGTAGTCTCACGGATAGAAACGGCACATCCGCCTACTCCAAACTCAATGGCTATTTCAGTCATAGCAACCAATTTGCGCTGACCGATACCACCAGTCCGGGGGCGATCAGCGCCGTCGGTTCAAGAGCGGCGGCCGGCCAGTACTTTGCCAACAGAGGGTTTACCTATAACGATTATATCGGCGGCGAACAACGCGGCACCGTCTGGTTCGATCAAAACAAAGGCCAAACCGTCAATAACCAGGGCGCAGCGGCGTTAATCGACTGGGAAGTCGGCAATCATGTGTTGAGCTCCAGAACCGGGGTGCGCGAATATCGCTTTGATGCGCACAACGACGAAGGTACGCCGTTTGACATCAGCGTCGATGGCGGCGGCGGGGTTAAATACAATCAATGGACGCAGGAATTTAAAATCGTCAACAAACCGGGCGGCTTTTTGGATTACAAGGCCGGCGTGATCGGTTTGTGGACCAAGGATAATGTGGACTCGAAAGCCGGCTGGGGCGCCGACGCCGGGGCCTGGTTTGCCACCAACGGCCAGTACAATGCTTTATATAGAAACGCCGGCACCAATCGCGGCGCCGGCGAGGCTATCCTGAAAGACCTGTTGCAGGATGCGCGCACCTTCGAGTCTACCGAGATTCGTACCCAATCCGGTGCCATATACGGCGAATCGGATTTGCACTTTACCGACAATTTCACCCTTACCGCCGGGGTACGCGCCACGCATGAAGACCGTACGTCGCGCAACTTTAAGAACATTGCCAGAAATGGCGTTGGTGGCGCCTTTAATCCAGTGGCGGTGCGTGATGTGGCCACCGGCGGTTTTAATTCCGATACGGCGCAGTCGTTTACCGTCGATCAGGATGGCGACGGGGTGATCGACAAAAATCCCGATGGGTCCAATAAAACAGTGACCAACACCTTCTACGGATCGACAAGCAATTACGGAAAACTCAACGCTGCGCAAACCGGCGTGGTAGCCGGCGATACTGTGGTGAACAGCGCCGAGCAAACCGCGCTGGCCGACTCCTTGGCGGCTCGATACTTTGGCGGCTCCAGCTATTCGGCGTTGACCGCCGCGCAAAAAACCATGGTCGCCAATGCCAAAACCTTGCGTGCCTCGCAAATCGGCCGTTTGAATCAAACCGTCGAGGATAACTACCGGGATGTACTGTATACCGCGCAATTGACGCCCAGCTACAAAATCAATGAAGACCTGACGACGTATTTGTCCTGGCAATACGGCGAGAAATCGGGATCGATTGCGCCGGTCAACGGTCTGCCGTTCACCGTCAAACCGGAAGAAACTCATGCCCTAGAGCTCGGTTTTAAATCCTTTTGGCTGGATAAGTCGGTGGTGCTTAATGTCGATGCGTTTGTCATGGATATTAAGAACTACCAGCAAGCGGTTCAGGTGGTGGACCAATTCCAAACCGAAGTCAACCTGGCGCCCGGTGGTTCCGGCCTGACAGCCTACGCCACGACGCAAGGCAACGTCGGTCGGGTGCGGGTGCACGGCGTGGAGTTGGACAGCGTGATCAACACCATTCCCGATTTGTCGATCCGTTTCAACGGCGCCTATAACGTTGCCGAATATCTGGATTACAAAAATGCACCTAAACCCGATGAGCTGGGTTATCTGACCGGGGATTACGTCGATATGACCGGCCAGTATCTACCCGGTGCTTCCAAATGGAACTTTAACGTCGGTGCCGAATATTCCAAGCCGATTTTCGAGAGCAAATACATAGCGCACACCAGCTTTAATACCAACTACCAAACCGAGTTCAATAATAGCGATACCTTATCGGCCTACGGTTGGGTAGGGGATAGAGCCAGAACGGACGCGGCGATCGGTATCGGTACCCGCGACAAGCACTGGGACTTGAGCCTGATCGGTAAAAACATCTTCAACGATAGAAATCACGAAATTGGCTGGAATTCCTATGCGCCGGATCCTTATCCGCGTTGGTTCGGTATTCAGCTAAGCGGGAAAATTTAAGATGGTAGGTTGACCAAAAAACACGCTTGACACCAGTTCGTAACCTGGAAATGAAACTGTTGATTGGCGGGCAGTTAGTCAGCAAAGGCTGATGACCTTTCAACAGTTTTTCAGCTGGCGGCGTTCTCATGATGTTAGCAAGATAGATAAATTGGGTCTTAAAGTTAGTTATTAAATTCAATTGTTTAAATCTCATTAATGGATGGCTAGGCGGATGTTTATCATCCTGTGGCATGGTCGTTGCGTAGAGCGTTACAGAAAGTTCGAATGGCGGACGCCGTCTTGGCGTTGGCTCGAATTGGTTTTTGTAACATTCGCATAGGTGAGATCGTGAAGGAAAATTTAATTGGGAGTCTGTCGGCAGACAGCATTGAATCGGTGAAAGTGCCGCTGCACATTAGCAATCGGCGCGGTTTGTCGGTATGTGTGGCAATGGCTATAGCGGGTGGTTCAATGCTGATTGCTAGCGATGCGACCGCCCAAACGGCGCCGGTGAAAAAAAGCGCGAAAAAGGCCGGCAATAAAGCGGTTGCCGATACCAAAGTGAACGATTTACAAGCGCAGGTTGAACGCTTGAGCCGGGAATTGGAAGCCTCAAAACGGCGTGAGCAGGATTTACTTAAAAGAAGTGTGGCGGCCGCGCCGGCGCCAGGTATTACCGATCCGGCTGCGCAAACCAGTCAGGAGCCGGACAATGTCGTAGCCGCCGCTGAGCCGGAGCCGGAAGAGAAAGCCGACGAGCCGCAAAACCTGTCGGAAGTGGTCGTAACGTCTCGGCGTAAGGAAGAGAAGTTGCAGGAAGTGCCGATTCCGGTGGCGGTAATCAATCGGGAAACGCTGGAGCGGGATAACGTGGTGTCGGTACAAGATTTTTCCCGGCGTGCGCCTAACTTGGGTGTGACCTCGGCCAATGCCCGGCAAACCAGTATTGCTTTGCGGGGTTTGGGCAAAAACAGCGGTAACGAATCCATGGAGCCCAGTGTTGGCGTGATGGTGGATAACGTCTGGCGGGCGTGGGCGGGGGCGGCGTGGGCCAACTTTGCCGATTTGGATCAAGTGGAAGTGTTGCGCGGTCCGCAAGGTACGCTGCAAGGTAAAAACAGCAACCTGGGTTTGCTGAACATTACCACTAAAGCGCCTTCATTCAAGAACAGTTATTACGTGGATGGCTTTGCCGGGGATAGGGATACCCTGCAAGGCAAATTCGGCGCTACCGGTACCATCTTGCCGGGTTTGTTGGCGTATCGCGCTTCCGGGTTTATCGATAAGCGCGACGGCTTTGTGAAAAATTTGGATGTGCATCGCAGTGAGGGGGATTTAGGTGAAACCAATGCGTTGGGCGGGCGTTTGCAGTTTCTGTTTACGCCGAGCGAAGATTTGAGCGCGCGGTTGATTGTCGATAAAACTGCCTCGACTCAAACCATGAGCGTGCAACCCCTCATCGCCGATCCTACGCGCTTTGACGATGGCACTCTGCGAACCACTACCTTCAGCAGCCGGTTAGCCAGGGATTGGTTCAATACCCTGCGAACCAATGGTCAACCGGTGACCGTGATTGGTGATCCTAGAGCGATGGCGAACAACGAAAGGCGCCAATCGCGCGGTGATGGTTCGGGTGTGTCGGCGGAAATAAACTGGGATGTGGCGGGACATCGGTTGACCTCGATTTCCGCTTATCGGGATGCGTTGTTTGAACCTAATCATGATGGCGAGTCAAGTACCGCAGACGTTGAACGGATTTCCGGTTGGACGGTTAAAAATGAGCAATGGTCGCAGGAGCTCAGATTGGCGTCTAAAGACCCTGGACCCATCGATTACCAGTTCGGGGTGTTTGCGATGCGTGCTATCGCCAATACCTTTAATCAACGCCTTTTTGGGGTGGATGCCGGCGCGTTCCATGCCAGCAATAGCCAGTACGCGCTGTTGAATGCCAGCCCAGCGTCCCGGCAATTATTGGCGGCGTCCATGCGCGATACCATGTTGACGCAAAACGTGGTGCCTGCCACCGATAGCTATGCCGGCTACGGTCAGATCAACTGGCATGTCACCGATGATGCGACCTTGACCTTAGGCTTGCGCAATACCTTTGAACGTCGGGAAAACACCGGTTATAGCCGGAATTTGGGCGGTGTGGATTTAGATGCTTTGGGTGCCTCCGTGGGTGCCAATGCCGCGCAGATTGCTGCGGCCAAGGCTATTCGCAGTAACCGTCTGGGTCCGGAATGGGATGCTCCGCGGCAAGGTTTCGATCAGAATTCGCAAAACTGGTTGATTAACCCCAGTTACAAAGTGAATAAAGATTTGATGGTCTACGGTTCGGTGGCCGGCGGTCAAAAATCCGGGGCTGCGCAGTTCAACTTTAACACTGGGGCTACGGAAAACGTCAAACCGGAAGATGTGATGGACTACGAATTTGGTTTCAAGAGCACTTTGCTGGATCGCAAGCTGGTATTCAACGTCAACTTGTATCAAACCGACATTCAAAGTTATCAATCGCAGTTGGTGGCGCCCGATCCATTACGGGCCGGTCAATTCTTGACGCAACTGGGCAATATAGGCGGTATTCAATTACGCGGTATCGAGTTGGAAACCAATTGGGATATTACCCAAGGGTTGAATGTGTTCCTGAACGGTTCGTATAACAAAGCCATTTACACCGACTTTGCCAACGCGCCGTGCCCACCGGAAGCGAATAACAGCGGATATTGCGATCAAACCGGCAAAACCATCCCGAACGCACCGGCGTTTACTGCCAACTACGGGATAGATTACCGGGCGCCTTTAACCTTTGGTTACGGTAACGACTACGGTTTGCAGTGGCATGCGTATTTGATCGACAGCTTTAAATCCGCAGCCAACTACAACGCCAGTTTGTCGCGCTATGGCAAGCAGGACGCCTATCACGTCACCGATGGCGGGATTGGATTGGGTACTAAAAATGGCAAGTACAACCTGGACTTGGTCGGTAGAAACATCTTTGACACCATCTACTTTACCAATGCCAGTAACTTTTCCGGTACCGGCGCGGCGAGTGCTTCATTCGGCGATGCGCGTTACTACGGTGTGCACTTTAGAGCCAAATTCTAATTTGTATACTCGCCGGGCGGCCAGAATGCCGTCCGGCAAACCGATTTATCGAAACATTTGCAAAGGAAATACTTATGTTATCTAAACACTTATATTTACTTGGTTTTGGCGCGTTGATTTACGGGGCGGCCGCTCATGCCGACGACCCGGTTACGCCGGCTATTCCCGGCGTCTCCGCCGGTGGCGTGGTAGCCGAGCTAATCAAGGATGGTTTTAACGGTACGGAAGGGCCGATAGCTTACAGCGATGGCAGTTTATTGTTCACGGAAACCCAAGCCAACAAAATTATACGCATCGGCTTGGACGGTAAAGTATCGACATTTCTGGAAAGCTCCAATGGCGCTAACGGTTTGGCTTTGACGCCGGATGGCGACATCGTCGCGGTACAAACCGTAAAAACCAAAGTTGGCGTAGTTTATCCGGCCAACAAGAAAAATACCTTGGCCGAAAATTATCAAGGCACCGCATTTCAACGTCCCAACGATTTAGTGCGCGCCAGCAATGGCGGTATCTACTTTACCGATAGCGGCACCCGGCCTAGCAAGGAAAATCCCAATCCGCCACCGTCGCATCCCGGCGTGTTTTACATTTCGCCTGGCGGAGATCTTAAACAGCTGGCAACGGACATCGAGCGTCCCAACGGTATTCAATTGAGCAAAGACGAAAAGGTGTTGTACGTCGCCAATACCCAAGGCGAACATATTCTGGCTTACGACATTGCCGCGGACGGTTCGATCCAGAATCGCCGCAATTTTGCCAAACTGGACGGTTGGAAAAAAGGCGAGGACGGTACGTGGTCCAGCGGCGCCGATGGGCTTGCATTGGATAACGACGGCAGATTGTATGTCGCTTCCAATTCCGGCGTGGAAATCATCGGTGCCAAAGGTGAGTTATTGGGTGTGATTCCATTACCCAAAAAGCCGCAAAATCTGGCCTTTGCGGGTATCGATAAGAAAACCCTTTATGTCGTCGGTCGCGGCGCGGCCTACAAAATTCCGTTACTGACTACTGGTATTAGCAGCCGGCCGAAATAGCGCTGTTTGGGTGAAGTACGCAATCGCTTCAACCGGGTTCTTAACATAGCGTCGCCATAGCCAATTTAAGGTCCCACCGCAACCATTCATCAAGCTCTCGTGGTGATAACCTCTAACGGGCAAGGATTGATCCTTAGCCCGTTTTTTTTGTCCGGCGTTTTTGCCGGGCTTCAAGTTTCGCAGATCGGGAGGGTACAAAGTTCCTGCCTGGCCTATCCGCACACTACTTTTCTAAATACCAAACAACGTTAAATGGTTGGCGCGGTGCTAGCCCAGCAACAGCCCGTGTTGCGACCCTGCTGAATTTCCATCAGTTGCTTGGGCTGTGCTTGAATGTTCAGGGATTTATCAAGTGTTATCGAGAGTAGTTTGAAATAAATATCACGTGTTAAATCAATGATTAACAAGCTAGTGATGGTTTTTTATGGCGGATATATTTCGAGTGGCATGCTAGTTGCCTTTTACCAAATGAGGAACCTTATTCAAGCGCGATAAACCGTGCAGTTAGCAACTAATAACAGGAAGACATAGCAATGAAAAACACGACCACAGCGGCTCTTTTGGCTCTGATCTTGGCGGCTCCGGTAGCGTTTGCCGCCGACGCGGACGCCGGTAAAAAAACCGAGGCGCCGGCCGCGCGGCCTTATACCTATAAAACCCCAAAATTGAATCGCGCCGAAATCGATGCCTTGCTCGCCAAGCCTGAGCAAGTGTTGTTTATCGATGTGCGCCGTCCGGATGAAATCAGCAAGATCGGTACGTTTCCGGTGTATTTGAACGTGCAAATCGATCAGCTGGATAAGGTTTTGCCGTTTATTCCCAAGGAACGCTCGATAGTCACCGTTTCCAATCACGCCGGCCGGGCCGGCAAATCCGCCGACTTGCTGGCCGAAAAGGGTTTCAAGGTGGTTGGTGCGATAGGTTCGCAGAACTATGAAGAAGAGGGCGGCAAGATTACCAAAATCGTCCCGCCTGCGCCTAAGCCCGAAGAGCATGCCAAAGATCAAGAGCACAGCAAAGGCCATAAGCATAAAGGTTAATTTCCGAATGAGGTTGGGTTAAGCCCCGGCTTCGTTCCATCAAGCTGTCATTTTGGAGGAATTCAATGAAAATAAAACTATATTGCGCGGTGGTCTGGGGGTTGGCGCTGGCGCTTTCCGATGCAGCCCAGGCAGCAGAGGAAAAGCCGGCTACCGAAGCCGCTGCTCCAGCCGGACAACCGAAGTCCAAGCTCTGGTCATATCAACCGGTCAATGCGCCTGCCGTGCCTGACGTGCAGCAGAAAGATTGGGTCAGAACCCCTATCGATGCTTTTGTGCTGGCACCTTTGGAAGCCAAAGGCATCAAGCCTTCACAGGATACCGACCGCGCGTCGTTCATCCGCCGGGCTACGCTGGATGTGTGGGGTGTCATTCCCACCCCGGAAGAAGTCGATGCGTTTGTTAATGATAAATCGCCTGATGCCTACGAAAAATTGGCGGACCGCTTGTTGGCTTCGCCGAAATACGGCGAGCGCCAAGGCCGTAAATGGCTGGATTTGGCACGTTACGCCGACAGTACCGGTTTTCAAAACGATAACGACCGCTTGAACATGTGGCGTTACCGCGATTACGTGATCAACTCATTTAATCAGGACAAACCGTACAGCAGATTTATTCAGGAGCAATTGGCCGGCGACGAATTGTGGCCGGGCGACGAACAAGCCCTGGTGGCCACCGGCTTCATGGCGCAATTCCCGGACAACAGCAACTCCCGAGACTTGGTACAACGCAAATACCAAATCACCACGGACATTACCGATACCGTGGGCAAGGTGGTGCTGGGTCAAACCGTGGAGTGCGCGCGTTGCCATAACCATAAATTCGACAAGATCAGCCAGAAAGATTATTTCTCGCTACAGTCGTTCTTTGCCAACATCGCGCCGGTAGACAACATCCCTGCGAAGAAAGGCGAGGTGGAAAAAGCCTACGAACAACAGTACGCCAAATGGGAAGAGGCGACTAAAGAGATTCGCGCCAAGAAAAAAGCCATTATCGATACGCACAGGGAAGAGGCACTTAAATATCACAAGGAACGTTATTTGACCGACTCGCGGGAAGCGATCTTTAAACCTAAAGAGCAATGGAACGCTCGCGACCGTTGGGTTAACCACCGTTTGGCCAATGTGACCGACGAAGGTAGCTTGGAATCTTATTTCCGGGAAAAAGGCGAAAGTACCGATGCTAAAACGCGCGATCCAAAAATCGCCGAGCAATGGGCTGAGTTGGAAAAACTGGATAAAGAACTTAAAAAATTCAACGATCTGAAACCGACCACATCCTCCAACACCATTTCGGCGATGACCGAACTGGGTCATCCGGATGCGCCGCCTAGCTATGTATTTGCGGTGGGCGATCACGAAAAACCATTGGAAGAAGTGCAACCGGCGTTCCCGGAAGCGATTACCGATGAAAAACCGGACATCAAACCTTTACCGTTTTCATCCGGTCGCCGTTCGGCGCTGGCGAAATGGATTACCAGTCCGACCAATCCATTGACCGCTCGGGTATTTACCAACCGGATTTGGGACCAGTATTTCGGTAAAGGTATCGTGACCACCGTCAGCGATTTCGGTAAAGCCGGTCAAAAACCGACGCATCCCGAGTTGCTGGATTACCTGGCCTCCAAATTCGTCAACGACGGCTGGAGCGTGAAAAAACTGCATCGTGAGATTCTGCTGTCCAGCGTTTATCGCCAATCGTCGGATTATCGCGAAGACGTGGCCAAAGCCGACGCCGAAAACCAATGGCTGGCAGTGTTTCCACGCCAACGTTTGGAAGCGGAGCAGGTCAGGGATTCCTTGTTAGCCGCAGCTGGCAAGTTGGAAGAGAAAGTGGGCGGACCTAGCGTGTACCCGCCGTTGCCCAAAGCGATCAACACCGCCAGCGGTAACTTCCAAGGCGATCCGGCCTGGAAAACCTCGAAGGATGTGCATGATCAGAACCGCCGCAGTTTGTACATCTTTACCCGGCGCAGTATCCCTTATCCGATCCTGGATTCCTTCAACATGGCGTCGCCGCAGGAAGCGCACAGCAAACGCGAGGTTACCACCACGCCGTTGCAAGCCCTGACCCTGTACAACAGCGAACTGATATTCGACTGGTCTAAATCCTTGGCTGGTCGGGTGATCAACGAGGCGGGTGAAGATGAGGAAGATCGGATCAGCAGACTGTATCAAATCTTGTTTGCACGGCAACCGAAGGATGATGAAAAAGAGTCGCTGCAGGCCTTCTTGAATGAACAGGAAGCCATCATTCGCGCCAAGGCGGCGGATGGCAAGTTTGAAGTGAACGTACCGGCCGGCGTTAAGGACAAGCCGCTGGGTGACCCTGTGAGAGCCGCTGCATTCGTGGATTTGGTCCACGTGGTAGCTAACTCCAACGAGTTCATCTACCGGTTTTAACGATACATACGACTCGGTTTAAGTGGGCGTCTGCCAAATCGGTTGGCGCCTTACCGGACCCGAAGCAGTTGCCGACACAAAATACTATTCAAGAGGTTTAGATAATGAACAACAAATCACGTCGCGATTTTTTAATAAAAACCGGCTATGGCTTAGGCGGCTTGGCCGTCAGCGGCTTTCTGCCCGGTGGTGGCGTCATTGCCACTGCCCTGGCGGACGACCCAGCCCTGCAAGCCTTGGCCGGTGCCAATCCTTTAGCGCCGAAAGCGCCGCATTTTGCGCCTAAAGCCAAAACCGTCATCTGGCTGCACATGTCCGGTGCCCCCAGCACGCTGGACTTGTACGACTACAAACCGCAGTTGGTCAAACAAGCCGGTACCGGTATCCCTGCATCGTTTTTGCAAGGTATCAAAACCAGTACTCAAGGCGGTATCACCAAATTGATCGCCACCAAACGCGACTGGAAACAGCACGGTCAAAGCGGCGCCTGGTTTTCCGATTGGCTACCCAATCTGGCGGAACACGCCGACGACTTGGCGTTTATTAAATCCAGTGTGACTGTTGGTGCGACCCACGATATTTCCATCATGAAGTTGAACACCGGCGGCTTGAACCCTGGCCGGCCAACACTGGGTGCCTGGGTGCAATATGCTCTTGGTTCCGCGAACCCGAATCTGCCTGCTTACGTGGTGTTGTATAACGACAAACGCGAACCACGCGGCGGTGTGACCAACTGGGAATCCGGCTTTTTACCCGCGGTTTACCAAGGTACGCCGTTCCGTCCGGGCAATTCGCCGATTCTGCATTTGAACAACCCGGAATATCTGGCTAACGCGGAAAAACGCCATGCTCTGGACTTGTTGAAACAGATTAATCAACAACATGCGGCCAACTATCCGACCGATAGCGAACTGCAAGCCCGCACCGAGTCTTATGAGTTGGCTTACCGCATGCAGGAAACCGCACCGGAAGCGGTTGACTTTAGTAAGGAATCCGATGCAACCAAAGCGCTGTACGGTCTGAACGATGAAATCACCCGCCCTTACGGCGAGTTGCTGCTGCGTGCCAGACGCTTGACCGAACGCGGCGTGCGCTTCGTGCAAGTCGTATCCGGCCCGACCGACATCAAAGGCGACAGCCGCGATTGGGACGCGCACCAAAACATCGAAGACAACCACAGCAAACATTCGAAAATTATCGACAAACCGATTGCCGGCTTGTTGAAAGATTTGAAAGCCAAAGGTTTGTTGGATGAAACGCTGGTGGTGTGGACCTCCGAGTTCGGCCGCACGCCATGGAGCGAATCCGGCGACGGTCGCGACCACAACCCTTGGGGCTATACCCAATGGATGGCGGGCGGCGGCGTCAAAGCCGGCTACACCCATGGTGGTACTGACGAACTGGGCGTACAAGCCATCAAAGGTACCGAAGTGGATACCTATGACTTGCATGCGACGGTGCTGAACCAGTTGGGTCTGGATCACTTGAAACTGATTTACAAGTATCAAGGCCGTTCGGAACGTCCAACCGTGGTGTACGGCAAAGTGATCAAGGAATTGATTGCCTAAGGTCGGGCTTTAGAGTCTTACCCGAAGGCGTGGCGCTTTCGGGTAAGCGATTCGCCGAGCCGGCTATTAGCCTGGTGTAACGCGAATTTGAATCAATGTGGACATCTCTGAAATTCCTTCTTTATCAAACAGGGCGTTAGGACGACGCTGTCAGGTGAGCGTTTATCCCGGCAAGGAGGCTGGGGCCAATGGACGGCAGACCGGATATCTCCCGGTAATACGCGCAGCCGGGCCTTTGTGGGGGCCTTGGGTGACAGTGTTTCGTCTGAGTCCTGTTTGGAGAAGAGGGAATTTTAGAGATGTTCCGAGAACATTATTTAATGCGGCGGGTAATGCCGCGACAGGGTTAACGATATGCGAAAGACGATTTATCTTTTCGGAATTGGCTTGGTTCTTAGCAGCAGCGCGGTGATTGCCGAAAGCGAATTCGATTTCGAAGAGTTAATGAATGACGTGGAAACCAAAATTCAGGAAGTGCAAAACAATATTGCCGCCAAGGACGCCAACACCGCGGTAACCCAAGCCAAGCAATTACAGGACGAATTCAAACTGGTCGAAGGATTTTTTGCCAAGCGTGGCAATGCCGACGATGCCACGCATAACGCCAAGGAATATCAGGACAAGGCGGCGAATATTCAGAATGCGCTGACGGCCGGCGATTTCGATACCGCTGCCGTTGCCGCCAACGACTTTTCCAAACAATGCCGCGGCGCCTGCCACGACAAATACAAACCCCTCTAATTGAAGCATTATGAAAAACTTATTTTTGAAAAGCCTCCTGCCTGCCGTATTTGCTTTGCCGGTGTTGGCCGCGCTCCCGGAAGGCCATCCAGCTCCGGATTTTCAAGCGCAAGCTTCCTTGGCCGGCAAGGCTTTTAATTACACGCTGGAAGAGGCTTTGAAAAAAGGTCCGGTAGTGGTGTATTTCTATCCATCCGCTTATACCGGCGGCTGTAATGTGCAGGCGCATAGTTTTGCGGTCAATCACGAAAAATTCGCCGCCGCCGGCGCCAGTATCGTCGGTGTATCACTGGACAGCATCGAACGCCTGAACGACTTTTCCGCCGACCCCAATTACTGCGCCAGCAAGTTTCCGGTGGCATCGGATGCCGACGGCAAAATCTCCGGCAATTACGATATTGCCGTGAAAGCCGCCGCGCCGGGTAAAACCGATAGCCGGGGCGTGGAAATCAACCACGGCTTTGCCGAGCGCACGACCTTCGTGATCACGCCGAACGGCAAAATCGCCGCGACCTTGGGCGGCTTGAAGCCGGAAGAAAATGTCGCCAAAGCACTGGAAATCGTGGAAAAGCTCGCCGCTGAGCGACCGAAGGCGAACTAGGCATGGGGTTTTGCCGTTGGCTAAGTGCTGTGTCGCCCGAAACCAAACGCCGCAGAGCAAGGGTTCATTGGCGCCGCCGCAGTCCGTGGCTGGCAGTTAGTACCTTTGCCTTGTTGGCTTCGGCGAAAACCGTATTTGCAGAGCAGGGCGATGAACTTTCTTTGCAACGCATCGGCAACGGCAATCCGGTCGCCGGTAAACAAAAGTCGGCTGACGAACGTTGCCAGGAATGTCATGGTGAGGACGGCAACAGTGGCGATGTCAGAATTCCCAGCCACGCCGGTCAATACGCCGGCTATCTGGTTAAACAGCTCAGCGATTTTAAATCCGGCGCTCGCAATCACGAAATCATGAATGTGATGGCCGCCGATCTGACACAAGAAGACATGGCCGACATCGCCGCATATTTTGCCAGCCAAAAAGTCATGCGAGGCGAGCGGATCGCCGACAATCCGCTCGCTAAAAATTTGTTTGTAAACGGCGATGCGGCGCGGGATTTGCCGGCATGCGCCAGTTGTCACGGCGAAAACGGTAAAGGCAAGGTGGTGGATAACGTCATTTACCCGGTGATAGGTGGCCAGCGTCGGGTTTATCTGCGCAGTCAATTGACCAATTGGAAGCTGGGCGAACGCAAAAATAGCCCGGAAGCCGTGATGAACAAGGTCGCCAAGTCTTTAAACGACGACGAGCTGAATGCCTTGGTCGAATACCTATCGGGCTTGTAAGCAGAGGAGTGTGCCGCCGGAAGCTTATTCCCATCCTTTTTACGGAGTTGATATGAAACGTTTTTTCCTGGGTAGCGCACTATTGCTGTTAGTCGCGTTCTCGGCACTGGCCGGCTTGCAAGAAGGCGATGTGGCACCGGATTTCCAGACCCAAGCCTCGTTTGCCGGCAAGCCGTTTGCCTATTCCTTGAAGGAAGCGCGCGGCAAAGGTCCGGTGGTGGTGTATTTCTATCCGACCGCTTACGGGCGCGGCTGCAATATTCAGGCAAGAACCTTTGCGATCAATCACGACAAATTCGCCGCCGCCGGTGCGACGATTGTGGGCGTGTCTTTGGATAGCATCGAGCGGTTGAACGAGTTCTCGGCCGATCCTGATTACTGCGCCAGTAAATTTCCGGTGGCCTCGGATGCGGACGGCAAGATCGCCAATGCTTACGGCTTGAGCGTGGATGAATCGAAAACCGGGCGCTTGGACAGCCGCGGCGTACAAGTCAATCACGGCGCTATCGCCCGGACCACGTTTGTGGTGGCGGCGGACGGCAGGATCGTCGCCAGCGTCGGCGACTTGCAACCGGCCGAAAATGTCGAAAAGGCCCTGGAGATTGTGCAAGGTTTGGGTAAGTCCGCGCAGGCAGGTCAATATGGGTTTAAGGAAGGGTTTAGGGGGCGAAGTGCAAAGTAGTTTTCAACGGATAGTGTCATCAACAAAGGGCGTTTAGGAGGGCGGCAATGAAAAAGTCTTTGAATTGGTTGTTATATGAAACCCATCGCTGGCTGGGGGTGGTGTTGGCTTTGTTCATGTTTTTCTGGTTTTTTACCGGCATCGCGATTATTTATTCGACGCCGACCACACAAAGCCGCAGCCAGCAATTGGCGCACGCGGAAAGCCTAGCACCGGAAGTAGGCTGGTTGAGCCTTGGCGAAGCCTGGGACCGCAGTGCCGAACAACGCAAGCTGTTTGCCGTGCAACATCAATCCAAGCCGGCCAACATGGGCGAACATGGCGCGCAAGCAAAAGCCGAGATAGGTAATAGCGCCGAACAGACTGCCGGTATAGCCGATGCCCGCTTGGTAAGACGGAACGACGAGCCGTTTTGGCTGGTGGAAGATACCCAAGGCGCGCGTTTTGCGTTGTCCGCACTGGACGGCAGCTTGCGCGAAACTTCAGTGGAGCAGGCGTTACGCATCGCCGACGACTGGTTCAAGCGCGAGGGTATTAACCATAATTTGCAAGTAGTGGAAACGGTGGAAGCGCCGATTATTCTGCGCAATCAGGAGGCTTTGCGGCCGTTTCATCGGGTAGCTAGTGACGACGGCGACGAGTTGTTGATTTCGGCGCGTACCGGCGAAGTGCTGCATGCTTCGACCCGCGTCGATAGGGCGTTTTACTATGCCGGCAACTGGCTGCATTTATTCAAACCTCTGGAAGCTATCGGTCTGGGGCAATATCGCCACGATGTGCAATTATGGTCGGGCTTGGGCGCGACTATTGCGTGCATCACCGGTTTGATTATCGGTTGGTTGCGCTGGCGGCCGGGATTTAACGGCAAGCCCACTTACTCGCAAGGCCGCACGCAACCCTACCGCGAGTTTTGGTTTAAATGGCATTTCTGGAGCGGTTTGATCGGCGGGACCGTGGCGCTGTCTTGGGCGCTGAGCGGATTTATCGATACCAATCCCGGCAAATTATTTTCCGAAGCCAATCCGTCCCGGCAAGAGCTGAACCGTTATTTGGGCAAGGTGTTACCCGACGCGATGCGCAATTGGCAACCCGGCCCGCTGAATACGGCCGAGGGTAAGGACATCGTCGAGTTGGGTTGGCGGCGTTTGGGCGGCGAAGCGGTGTTATTGGCCTATGGTCGCGATGGTCAGCGATTGCCGCAAGCGGTGGATGGGGCGGTTCACCAATTCAATAAAATCTCGGTAACCGAGGCGATTCAGCGTGTGGCAGAAGATATGCCCATCGCCAGCCAGGAATTGCTGGACGATTACGATAGCTATTATTACCCGCGGCATTATCAAAGCTTGGTGGAAAAGCCCCTGCCGGTGGTAGCGGTACAGCTGGCGGACGCAGCCGGCACACGGTTTTATCTGGATCCGCAAGACGGTAGCTTGTTAGCTAAGCTGGATCGCAGTCGCCGGGTGTTTCGTTGGCTGTATTCGGGGTTGCATCATTGGGATTTCGGTTGGCTGTATCACCGGCCGATCTGGGATGCCTGGATGTTGACTTGGGTGGGTTTCGGTTTGGTATTGGGCGCCAGTTCGCTGGTGGTTGGATGGAAAAGACTGGTCAAAACCTTTAAGCCAAAAAAACGCAAGGCGGCCGGACCGCAGTCGGCGCTGGAACTGGCTACGGAAACCCGTAGTTAAGATAAATGCTCGGTAACGCCAGGATAATTGGCGTTACCGATACGTTTAGATATAAGGCCCGAGAACCAAGATGGTTTTATAGCGGCTTTTTCGCACTTCCTCACATTGAAAATGCTGTTAAAAATAGGTTGGCATGTCCAGCGCGAATATTTGAGGTCAAGACTGTATGCCGCCTTGACCCCAAAATGGTAGGCTAAAATCGCCGAGAAGTGCACTGCAACCGTTTTAGGGTTGCCGTTAACCTATCGATTTCCTCGTAAGTGTTATAAAACGCCAACGAGGGTCTTACGGTACTTTCCAAGCCAAAGCGGCGCAAAATGGGCTGTGCGCAATGATGGCCGGAGCGCACGGCGATGCCGGCCTCATTCAAGGCTTTACCAATATCTTGAGTGCTATGACCGTCTATCACGAACGACGCCACGCTGGTTTTTTCCGGCGCGGTGCCGATCAACCGCAGTCCGGGAATGGCCTGTAACGCATGCATGGCGTAAACCAGCAACTCATGCTCGTAGCGGGCTACATTTTCGATACCGATCTTGTTTAGGTATTCCAGCGCCGCACCCAAACCCACCGCATCGGCAATATTGCCGGTGCCGGCTTCAAATTTGGCGGGTGCCGGTTGGTAGACGGTTTTCTCGAAGGTGACGTCTTCGATCATATTCCCGCCGCCTTGCCAAGGTTGAGTAGCCTCCAGAACTTCCGCCTTGCCGTACAGCACGCCGATACCGGTCGGACCGAAGATCTTATGTCCGGAGAATGCCAGCCAATCGCAATCCAAGGACTGTACATCAACCTTTAAATGCGACACCGATTGCGCGCCGTCCAGCAATACTTTAGCGCCGGCCCTATGAGCCAGTTCGATCATTTCTTGCGCCGGCGTGACGGTGCCCAAGGCATTAGAGACCTGGGTAAACGACACCAGCTTGGTTTTGGCATTCAGCAGTTTTTGATATTCGGACAAAATCACTTGGCCGTTATCATCGACCGGAATGACTCTGAGTACCGCTCCGGTCTCCGCGCACAATTGCTGCCAGGGCACGATGTTGGCGTGATGTTCCAGCCAGCTGATGACAATTTCGTCACCCGCGCCAATGTTTTGCTTGCCCCAACTTTTGGCAACCAGGTTGATGGCTTCGGTAGCGCCACGCACGAACACCACTTCATCGGCGGACGAGGCATTGATAAAACGCGCGACGATTTGTCGTGCGCCTTCATAGGCATCGGTAGCTCGTGCCGCTAATTCATGCGCGGCCCGGTGGATGTTGGAGTTTTCGTGCTGATAAAACTCGGAAATCCGATCAATCACTACCTGCGGCTTTTGCGTGGTCGCGGCGTTATCCAGCCAGGCCAGCCGATAACCGTTTACGCGCTCTTGCAAAATCGGAAAGTCTCGCCGCACTGCATGCACATCAAATGGCGGATGCGCAGAACCTAAACCCGGTATTTGCGCCGCGCGAGCCAATGCCGATACGTCGTTTAAAAAATAAAACGATGAAGCGCTGGGCGTGGTGGGTTGGCTTTTACCAAACGGTGTGGCAAGGGCCGTTTGCAAATCCGCTGTACCAGGCAAAGCAAAACTGCGTTGCACCAGGGCTGAGATAGCCGTGTCGTCAATGCCGGGCCGGGAGTCGAAACCGGAGCTGACGTTATTAAACGGTACGGCAGTTGCCGCCGAGACCGGCACGGTATCGATGGCTTCGCCAGCATTAGGCACTTCCAGGAAAATCTGATTGGCCAAGCGCGTCAATTCGGCGGCATCCGGCAAGCCCGCGGGCACGGTGCCGCCGCTCAGCGCTTGTTGCGCCAGGCCAGCCAGATCACTGTTATTGGTAGTCATAGTAGTTGCCTATTTCGACGTTCTCCAATACGCCGATGGCGTCCTCGGTCAACACCGCCAGCGAGCAATACAGCGATACCAGATAGGAGGCGATAGCTTTGTGGTTGATGCCCATGAAACGCACGGACAGGCCCATGCTCAGTTCGTCGGTCAGATTGGGTTGATACAAACCGACTACGCCTTGACGGCTTTCGCCGGTGCGCAACAGCAGGATATTGGTTTTGCCGTTGGTGATTTTTAGCTTGTCGGTCGGAATCAAAGGCAGGCCGCGCCAAGTTAAAAATTGCGAACCGAACATGGAGATGGTTGGCGGTGGTGTGCCGCGGCGGGTAGCTTCGCGGCCGAAGGCGGCGATGGCGCGTGGGTGGGCCAGGAAGAAGGCGGGTTCTTTCCAGACTCGGGCAATCAACTCGTCCAGATCGTCAGGAGTTGGCGAGCCTTTACGGGTTTGTACTTTTTGCGCGGGCGCGACGTTGTTTAACAAGCCGTATTCGGCATTGTTGATCAGCTCGCTTTCTTGACGCTCTTTGACGGTTTCGATAGTCAAACGCAACTGTTCGTGGATTTGGTTGTAAGGGCTGCTGTACAAATCAGCGACGCGGGTGTGAACGTCCAGTACGGTGTTGACGGCGTTCAAGCGATATTCGCGGCCCCATTCTTCGTAATCCACATAGGTTTGCGGCAGCACTTTTTCATCGAGGCTGGAGCAGTCGACGGCGATGCTGGTTTCGCTTTTAACTTTGTTGACCCGGTAAATACCCGCTTCGACTGGTACCCAGTGCATCAAATGCACCAGCCAGCGAGGCGTGATCGTACCCATCATGGGCACGGTTTTGGTGGCGTTGGATAAGGTGCGCGCAGCGACGTCGCCTAACGCGGTATGGGCTTGATGAATGTCTGACATGGTGATTTTCCTTTCTTAGTGGGTGGTGGTTGGTTAAAGTGTTTTTAGTGACGGATTAATGAATGTTGGTTTGAAAAAGTGCCGATTTGCCGTTGAGTCTTAAATCCCGCCGCCGCCGGCAAATACTTCGGTCCGATACTGGCCCTGGCTTACCAGGCTGTCCGGCGGCACGCTGTGGGTGAGCCAGACGTTGCCGCCTATCGTCGAACCCCGGCCTATCGTGATGCGGCCCAAAATTGTGGCACCGGCATAAATCACCACGTCGTCTTCGACGATGGGGTGGCGGGCGTTACCCTTAACCAGAATGCCGTTGTCGTCCTTGTCAAAGCGTTTGGCGCCCAGCGTGACTGCTTGATATAAACGCACCCGCCGGCCAATGACCGCGGTTTCGCCGATTACCACGCCGGTGCCGTGATCGATAAAAAAGCTTTCGCCGATTTGCGCGCCCGGATGGATGTCGATCCCAGTGGCGGAATGCGCAACTTCGCTGATCACGCGCGCCACCAACGGCAGACCCAATTGGTACAGCACATGCGCTAGTCGGTGATGAATCACCGCGGTGATGCCTGGATAGCAAACCAACACTTCATCGGCGCAACGCGCGGCGGGGTCGCCCTCGTAGGCAGCTTGAATATCTGTGTCGATCAATTGCCGCACAGCAGGCAACTGGGCCGCAAACTGCCGGGTGATGTCTGTCGCTTGGCTGCGAGTATCCAGGGATAGGCCTTGCTGTTCGGCGACAAATTGCAATTCCAGGCCGATTTGCCGTTGCAATTGCCGTAGCAGACTATCCAGCGTGTGGCCGACGAAATAATCGATGCCTTCGTCAGTCAGGTCGGGCATTCCTAGTCGGTTTGGGAACAGCGCCGCGCCCAAGTTGTCGACGATTTGGCTCAAAATCTTACGGGAAGGCAATTTGGGCGGATGCTCGCGGCGATGCCGGTTTTCCAGGGATTGCAGGCGCAGTTCGCGCAGTTCTGCAACCAGAGCATCGATTTCCCAGCGTTGGCCGTGTTCGCTTAAGGTCATAGCGCTACACCTTGCGGGTCAAACAGGCCTTCGAACAAGGCCGAGCTCAAATAGCGCTCGCCGGAGTCCGGCAAAATGACCACAATGGTTTTGCCTTCGTGTTCCGGACGCTTTGCCACCCGTACCGCGGCGGCCACTGCCGCACCGCAGGAAATGCCGGCCAAGATGCCTTCCTCGCGCGCCAGACGGCGGGCATAGGCTATGGCATCGTCATTGCTCACCAGAGCGATTTCGTCAACCAGGGACAAATCCAGCACATCCGGCACGAAGCCGGCGCCTATGCCTTGAATCTTGTGTGGTGCCGGTTGTAGCGGTTCGCCGGCTCGGAATTGGCTCAGTACCGGGCTGGCCTCAGGTTCCACCGCAATGGAAACGATAGGTTTGCGCTGCTTGAATTTGATATAGCGCGAAACGCCGGTAATGGTGCCGCCGGTGCCGACGCCGGAGACTAAAATGTCGATGGCACCGTCACTGTCGGTCCAGATTTCCGGGCCAGTCGTGAGTTCGTGGATGCTGGGGTTGGCGGGATTTTTAAATTGTTGCAGCAGTACATAGCGGTCCGGATCGGACGCGGCAATTTCTTCGGCTTTGGCTATCGCGCCTTTCATGCCCTTGGCGCCTTCGGTGAGGACCAGTTTGGCGCCATAAGCCACCAATAATTTGCGCCGTTCCAGACTCATGGTTTCCGGCATGGTGAGCGTTAGTGGAATGCCGCGCGCGGCGGCTATGAAGGCTAGGGCGATGCCGGTATTGCCGCTGGTGGGTTCTATCAGTTCTTTGCCGTCGGTCAGCAAGCCGCGTTGCTGGGCGTCGTTAATCATCGCCGCGCCGATGCGGCATTTCACGGAATAGGCTGGATTGCGGCCTTCGATTTTAGCCAGCAAAGTCACCGGCGCGCCGTCGGTAATGCGGTTTAGCCGGACTAATGGGGTTTTGCCTATTGATTGCGAGTTATCTGGATACCAATGCGTCATGACGGTATTACTCCCTGTCGGATTTCTGCGGGCCAAAAAAAAAGCCAGCAGCCTGCTTATCAATTCAGGCGTACTGGCTTCCGGTGGTCCGGTCAGCGATTTTTTTTAAAGTACTTGGTTTAAACGAAGGCTGTCAATACAGGTTCGATTGGTTCGGTTATCTGTAATGCCTATTTGAGATATATAAATCTAAAAATATGATTTACCTCGGTGCAAGGAGCTTGCGGCGGTGGTTGGGCGGTTTGTAAGTCTTTGTTTTTGCGTGAAGGATCGCAAAGTCGAAATTTTTACGGCGGTTCTTATGATAAATATCGAAATCAAAACCGAAATTCGTGCCGGATTTTAATATTCATGCTCCTTGGCGGCTTTGGCAAGCAGCTCGTTAATGAAATATTGCAAATAAGTGGGTAGATATAATTGCTTCAAATAGGCGATTTTCGTCACCGAACGCGGGATCAGGTGCGATAAATCCCTGGCGACCAAATCATTGTCGTTGCGCGCTTCGTAAGACGTACCGGCGATAATCCCCACGCCTAAACCCAATCTGACATAGGTTTTGATAATGTCGGAATCGGCGGCGGACAGCGTTATGTCCAGTTCCTTGCCGGCGTTCTTAAAGGCTTTTTCGATGGTCGAACGGCCGGTATAGCCTTGCGAGTAAGTCAAAATCGGAAATGCGGCCAGCCGGCCCAAGGTCACATCGCCTTGCGCCAAGGGGTGATGGCGCGGCACTACGGCGATGTGTTGCCATTCGTAGCAGGATTTGACGACCAGTTTCTCGTCCTCGTCCAGCTTTTCGGTGCAGATGGCAATATCGGCCCGATGCTGATGGAGCTGCTCTATTAATTCTTGTGGCGAGGATTGCACCATGTAAATGGTGATGCCCGGATATTTCTCCCGGAATTTTTGCACCGGTTCCGGCAGCAAGTATTTTGCTTGAGTATGGGTGGTGGCGATATGCAAGGCGCCGTTGCGATTCTCCCGAAAGTCGTCGGCTATCGACAAGATGTTCTTTTTGGCTTGATTGATTCTGTCTACCTGCTCCATGACCTGCTCGCCCAGCGGTGTCAAACCCAGCAGTTTTTTGCCGTGGCGTTCGTAGAGCGGCGAGCCCAATTCCTCCTCCAATAATTGTAACTGTCGGCTGGCGGCCGACTGCACCACATGCATGATTTCCGCGGCTTTGGATTGGTTGAACTGGGTGTCTTTGAGGACGCGCAATAATTCAAGCTGATTTAGATTCATATCGGTCTTTCCATGGGGTGATTTGAGCGATGGGCAACAATCGCGAACCGGGTCAAATGCCGGTACCGGGCTATGTTTGGCATAGCCCGAACTATGAGGGGTGCTGTCAATTAAACCAATGCGCTTGTTTGATATGCACCGCCACGCGGTCGCCCTTGTTTAAATTCAGTTGTTTGAAGCGTTCGTTGGGCATCTCCGCAAACAGCGTCGCACCGGAACCGTTATGTTGCGGATTGAACAGTTCGATGCGTATCGTCGCGCCCAGATGTTGCCAGTCCTTCAAGGTTACCGGCGAGCCGGAGGCTTCTTCGGCTTTGACGATGTCGATATGATGCGGGCGGACGTGCGCGAAGATGCCTTGCGGTTTTTCCGCCAGAATCCCTGCACGTTGCAGCCAGTTGCTTTCGGTTTCCGATAGATCGAAGACGTTGGTTTGCCCGATGAATTTAGAGACAAAGGCATTGGCCGGGTGATCGTAAATATCCGCCGGGGCGCCTTGTTGCTCGATACGGCCTTGATTCAATACGACGACTTGGCTGGCCACTTCCATGGCTTCTTCCTGATCGTGGGTCACAAAAATACTGGTGACATGGAGTTCCTGATGCAGATTGCGCAGCCATTGCCGCAGATCTTTGCGCACGCTGGCATCCAATGCACCGAACGGTTCGTCCAGTAACAATACGCTGGGCTCTACCGCCAGGGCTCTAGCTAAAGCTATCCGCTGCCGTTGGCCACCTGACAATTGATCCGGGAAGCGGTCGGCCAGCCAATCCAGTTGTACCAACTCCAACAAAGAATGCACTTTTTTGCTGATAAAGGCTTCGGTAGGCCGTTCCTTGCGTGGCTTGACCCGCAAACCGAAGGCGATGTTGTCGAACACCGTCATATGCCGGAACAAGGCGTAATGTTGAAACACAAAACCAATCCCGCGCCGGCTGACATGTTGCTCGGTCTTATCTTCGCCGCTGAGCAGTACCCGGCCGAAATCCGGGGTTTCCAGGCCGGCGATGATCCGTAACAAGGTGGTTTTGCCGCAGCCGGATGGGCCCAGCAAGGCCACCAGCTCGCCTTCCGGAATTTCCAGGTTGACGTCGTATAAGGCGGCAAATTTGCCGAAGTTTTTGCTGATGTTGTTTAGCAGAATACTCATGTTTTTATCTCAATACCGGATGTTAAACGCCTCAGAATGTCGGCGTATTTTCGTCTTTAGGCTCTGGCCTGCTTCCATTCCAAAACGCTTTTCAAAACCAGCGTAACGATGGCCAGGCAGGCTAATATCGAGGCGCTGGAAAATGCGCCGATCACGTCGTAATCGTTGTAACTGACTTCCACATGCAAGGGCAGGGTGTTGGTCACGCCGCGAATATGGCCGGATACCACGGATACCGCGCCGAATTCGCCCATCGCCCTGGCATTGCAAAGCAACACGCCGTACAGCAAGGCCCATTTGATATTGGGTAAAGTCACTTTAAAGAATGTCTGCCAGCCGCTGGCACCCAGCGATAGCGCTGCTTCTTCTTCCTCGTTGCCCATTTCCTGCATCAGCGGAATCAGTTCGCGCGCCACAAAAGGAAAGGTGATAAAGATGGTTGCGAGCACGATGCCGGGCACCGCGAATATCACTTTAATGTCATGCTCGGAAAACCAATGTCCGAACCAGCCTTGGGCGCCGAACATCAGCACAAAAATCAGTCCCGAAATAACCGGCGATACCGAGAACGGCAAATCGATCAAGGTGGTCAATAAGCTTTTGCCCCAAAACTCGAAACGGGTGATGGCCCAGGCTGCGGCGACGCCGAATACGGTATTCAGCGGCACGGTGATCAATGCCACCAGCAAGGTCAGCTGCATCGCGGCGATGGCATCCGGTTGCGCCAGCGCTGTCCAATAGGCTTGCCAACCTTTGGAGAACGCCTGATACAACACCAAACCTAGCGGGACGCACAGAAACAACACAATAAAACCTACCGCGATGCCGACCAGGCCCCAGCGCACCCAAAATGGATCGTGCAGTGCTTTGAAGTGTGCTTGGCCGGTGGCGTCGCTAATCACATGAACATTGGCGTGCATGATGCCTCCTAAATTTGCCCGGAGCGGCGGCGCGCCCAGAGCTGCAATAAATTAACGATCAGTAGCAACAAAAACGACACTAGCAGCATCGTCAGTGCAATCGCCGTCGCCCCGGCATATTGGTACTGCTCCAGTTTGGTGATGATCAACAGCGGGACAATTTCCGAGACATAAGGCAGATTGCCGGCGATAAAGATCACCGAACCGTACTCGCCAACCCCGCGGGCAAACGCCAGCGATACGCCGGTCAACAGCGCCGGAAAAATGTTGGGAAAGATCACCTGCGCAAACACTTGCAAGCGAGTAGCGCCCAGACTGGATGCGGCTTCTTCCATTGTGGTATCAAATTCCTGCAATACCGGCTCGACGGTTCGCACTACGAAGGGGATGCCAATAAAAATTAACGCCACCACAATCCCCAGCGGCTTGTAAGCCACTTGCACGCCCAATGAGCTCATCAACCATTTACCTAGCATGCCGCTGGGCTGAAAGATGGTTGCCAGGATCACGCCGGCCACTGCCGTCGGTAAGGCAAACGGTAGGTCAATTAAAGCGTCTAAAAAGCGCTTGCCGGGAAAGGGATAGCGCACCAACACCCAGGCGATGACAAATCCGAATACGCCGGCCACCAAGGCGGCAATCAGCGACGTGCCGAAGCTGACCCGAAACGACGATACCACTCGATTATTGCTAATGATGTCCAGATACTCGCCCCAACCTAGTTGCAAGCTCTTAAATACCAGGGTGCTTAATGGGATCAGAACCACCAGTCCAAGGTAGAACAAGGTGTAGGCCAGTGCCGGTCGAAAGCCCGGCATGATATTGCTTTGGGTCATGGTGTTTCTCTGGAAACAGTCAGTAGGTGCTGACAGGATAGAGAAACTTAAATGCCAACGGAAATGATATAAATTGAATTGATAATCTTTTATTTAGATAACAAGCGGGCGAATTTTGGCTATTGCGGCCAGGATGGGAAGGTAAATATTCGCCATGTCATATATCCAATTAACAGATATATATTTCTGTTTATATCGTTTTCAATCGCTTTGTGGTTTTCTTACCATTTGTCCACGGTCATTGGCGCTAATGCTGCCAAGACAAGGATTCATCAAACCACGATAACCCACCATACCTCAGGAGGCTATATGGCGATTGAACTTAACGGCCATGCATTGAAGCAAGGCGATAACAAGGAGATTGCATTGCAAATTGCGACGATTGTGCAGGATATTCGGTTTGGCTCGGTTGAAGTCGTGATTCACGACGGCCGCATCGTCCAGATCGATAAGCGCGAACGTTTTCGGCTGGGCCAGCAAAAAGATTCTGTATAAGCGGGTTCCAACTAGACTAAGGCTAACGCCGCTAAATAGTTGTTCGCTTGTTGCCACTCAGCCAAAGGACGGCGAGATGAGCAGAATCTTTTTGTGTACCGGCCATTAACTACTCTAAACCCACAGTTACCCACATGAAACGACCTTTAATTTATACAGTACGGGCAGCAGGTGCACTTGGCTTGTTGCTGGCTTGGCCGGTCCTGGTCAACGCCGAAGATTATTATGTCCCGACCAAAGGCTATCGCGTCGAACCTGCGCCAACCGATCCGCCTTTGTACGTGCGCAATTTGAGTAAAACCCAGTTCGAGCAATTTCGCGATGTGAAATGGCTGGATGTCGGGCTGGATTTTCGGACCCGCTACGAATACCGCGAAAACGACTTCAGGCCGCAACGCTCAGGCACCTCAGAGTGGCGGCCCGATGCCGATAACCTGTGGCTGCTGAGGACCCGCGCCTACGTCGGCATCAAAGAAATCCTCGATCCGTTACGCTTTGCGGTCGAAATGGAGGATGCGCGCAGTTATAACGGTTTGTACCCGAAAACCGATGCCGATGTGAACGAGTTTGAGATGATCCAGGGCTATGGTGAGTTGTATTTCGCCAATGCCTTAGGCCATAACCGGCCCCTCAGTATTCGTGCCGGCCGTATGCACTTGGAATTGCTGGATAGGCGTTTGATTGGTAACAACGAGTTCCGTAACACCACCAACAACTTCGAAGGTTACCGAGTACACTTCGGCAAGAAGCAGAATGACTGGGATTTGGATACTTTTGCCTTGCAACCGGTGGAGCGCTACAAATACGAATTCGACCAACCGGATGAAGACACCTGGATCTACGGCGCCGTACTCAGCCTGAAACAATGGTCCGAGTTTGTCACCATCCAGCCTTATTTCTTGGGGCGCAAAACCGACGGTGATCCCGCCAACCGGGTGGCAGCCAATCGCAAGGCCAGTATGGATATTTATGCGCCGGGTCTTAGAGCTTACGGCTTTTTCGGCGGCGGCTTTGATTTCGATGCCGACATCAATAAGCAATTCGGGCGCTTCGGCTCCTTGTCCGGGACGCGGGAGACCTTACGCCAGCACGACGCCTTGGCCTACTCCTTGGAATTAGGTTACAGCTTCGACCACGATTGGAAACCCCGCGCCAGTCTCTATTACGGTTACGGCACGGGCGATAAAAACGCCGGCGACAACATCAATCAACGCTTCGATGCGTTCTACGGCTTTAACCAACCCTGGTCGCGGAATGATTATTTCTCCTGGGACAATATCATCGCGCCGAAGGCCAGACTGGAGTTTTCGCCTTACAAAGACGTGCGTATCGATACCGGCTACAACGCTTACTGGGAGGAAAGTGCGGCCGGTGGCTGGAACCGGGCCGGTTTGCGCGACACCACGGGCCGCAGCGGGACTTTCCTGGGACACGAGTTTGATATTCGCCTGCGCCATAAACTGAATGCCTATGTGGATTGGAGCATGAGCTATGCACGATTTACCCCTGGCGACTTTACCGAAGCCAGAGCCGTAGGCGTGTCGCAAGGCGGGCAGGGCTCTTATACCAACGAACCGAGTAATTTCTTCTACTTTGAAGTGTCTTTAAACGCCTTTGGCGATGGTAAGCCTACTTACAAATAAACACTCCCGCCGGCGCGGGTGCGACAACGTTTAAGAACCCGGCCAATAAGCAGCCGGGCTATTTAAATTAGAAATCCCCCAGGCAGTCGCTATACTCTCAGCACGAGGAGGGTTTATGCGTGAAGCAATGGCGCCTGCATGGCTGAGATGGATAGCTGCTGCCGGGCTTTATATCGTAACGGCCAGATTGGCTTTGTTGTATTTCGCGCCCAATGGCAGTGCCAGTGTGTTTTTTATTGCCAGCGGGCTGGCATTGGCGGCCATTTTGCTGGGCGGCCGCCACTATCTCTGGGCAATATTCATCGGGGCCTTGGCGCTTAATCTGTGGCAAGGCAAAGCGTTATTGAGCGCGACCAGCATATCAATCGGTAGTACCTTCGGCGCCTGGTCCGGCGCTTGGTTGCTGCAGCGCATCCGCGGCTTCGACCGTTCTCTGAAAACGCTGCGCGATTATCTGGTGCTGATAAGTGTAGGCGGCGTTGTCGCTTGTTCGTTGACTGCGGCAATCGGCACGTTGACTTTGTTTGCTGGCGGATTTATCGGCGAGGAAGCTGTGCTTTCCTCGCTGCTACATTGGTGGATGGGCGATACGCTGGGCGTGATATTGGTTACGCCGCTGATTTTGGTCTGGACTAACAGTGCCTGCAAGCTGCAGGGGGCTAAAGCGTTCAGCGAAGCCATGATGATTATTGCGCTGAACTTTTTGGTGGGGCAGTTGGTGTTTCTCGACTGGTTTCACGACAGCCTCGGCGCTTACGCGAAAAGTTACTGGATATTTCTATTTGTCAGTTGGGCGGCTGTTCGTCTTGGCAGCCGCGCTACCACGCTGATTTTGGTCGTTACCGCCACACAGGCCATGTTCGGCTTGGTTTGGCGACGTTCCGGCCTGACCGATCCCAGCTTGGGCGATAATCACGAAATCAACTATTGGTTTTTCATGGTGGTGCTATCGGTAGTGGGCATGGCGTTAGCCTGCTATTTTTCCGAGCGGCAAAGGGCCTTGGAAACCTTGGCCGAAAAAGAAGATTTGCTACGCACCTTGTTAAAGGCCATGCCCGACAAAATATGGCTGAAAGATCCCGACGGCGTTTACCTGCTGTGTAACCCGAGCTTCGAACCCCTGTACGGCAAGCCTGAACAGCTTATCGTCGGCAAGACCGATTACGATTTTGTCAGCCGCGAACAAGCCGATAAATACCGCGAACAGGATGCTAAAGCCATGGCCGCCGGCGAGCCTATCCGCAATCAGGACTGGATAAGCTATGCCGACGGCAAGCATAAAGCACTCTACGAAACCATTAAAACCCCGGTTAATTCCTGCGACGGCAAATTGATCGGCGTGCTGGGCATGGCCCGAGATATTAGCCAGCTGCATGCAACGCAGATCGCCTTAAATGAGCGCATCAAGGAACAAAAATGTCTGCACGCGGTTTTTCGCGCCACCGAGGATTTAGAAAAGCCTTTGCCGGAGGTGCTACAGCGCGTTGTTGACTTATTACCTGCCGGCTGGCTTTGTCCCGAAGCAACCGCTGCCCGCATGGAATGGGACGGCCAAAGCTATGTCAGCGGCGATTTCAAAAATTCCAGCAGCTTACTGACCGTACCCATTCAAATCGATGGTATAGCGTCCGGCAGTATCTCGATCGCTAATCTGCAACCGCAGCCCGAGCATCCGGACGATCAGTTTTTAGGCGAAGAACGACTCTTGCTCGATGCCGTGGCGGAACGGGTGAGTAGCTTTATAAAACGCCGGATCATCGAGGAAAAAGCCAGAAATCGCGAGCGGATTTTCAGCGCCATCGTCTCGCAGGCCACCGATGCGATTACGCTAATTGATGCCGAAACTTTCGAGTTCATCGAATTCAATGACGCCGCCTGCCAACACTTGGGGTATAGCCGCGAGGAATTCGCTGGCTTGCGCCTGCCGGATATTCAGGGCGAATTCGACGCTGCCCAGGTTCGCCAGATAGCGGATGATTTCATGCAAGCCGGCGGTGCACAATTCGATACCTTGCGCCGTCACAAGAACGGTACATTGTTGAATGTCCATGTCAGCATCAAAGTGATTGAAATCAGAGGCCGTAATTATTTGTCCCTGATTTGGTCGGACATTACGGAACGCAAGCAGATCGAGCAACAATTCCGCCACCTTTTTGATCACAACCCGGCGCCGATGTTGGTCTACGAGCGCGGCACGCTGGCCATGGTCGCGGTGAATGATGCGTTTATCCAGTTATATGGCTACAGCCAAACTGAAATCGTCGCACTCAAACTCACCGATCTGTTCCCGGAACAACAGCGACAAGCCATTGCAAGCTTGGCGGCCAGTCTGCGCGGTTTTGCCTATATCGGCGAGTGGCAGCATCTTCTTAAAGACGGCCGGGTAATCGACATCATCGTTCGCTCGCACGACATCCATTTTTCCGAGCGTGACTGTCGGGTAGCGGTGATTACCGACATTACCGAACTGAAACAGGCGGAAGCGGAACTGCGCAAACTGTGGCTTGCGGTGGAGCAAAGCCCCAACAGCATCGTCATCACCAATCTGCAAGCGGAAATCGAGTACGTCAATCAGCACTTTACGGCGGTCACCGGCTATAGCCGCGAGGAAGCCATCCGCCAAAATCCGCGGATCCTGCAATCCGGGCACACCGGTCAGGCCACTTACGACGAGATGTGGCATACCCTGACCCAAGGTAAAAGCTGGTCCGGTGAATTGATTAACCGCCGTAAAGACGGCAGCGAATACGTCGAATGGGCGCAGATCACGCCGGTAAGGCAAGCGGACGGTGCCGTCACTCACTATCTGGCCATTAAGGAAGACATTACCGAGAAAAAACGGGTGGAGAGCGAACTGGATTCTTATCGCCACCATCTGGAAGAGCTGGTGGCGGCGCGCACCGTAGAACTGGAACAAGCCCGGCAGGCTGCGGAAGCCGCTACGCTGGCGAAGAGCCAGTTTCTGGCCAATATGAGCCACGAAATCCGCACGCCGATGAATGCGATTCTGGGTATGTTGTATCTGGCGCTGAAGCAGGATTTACCCTCAACCTTGCACAACCATTTGACCAAGGCGCAGAGCGCCGCGCATTCGCTGTTGGGGATCATCAACGATATTCTGGACTTCTCTAAAATCGAAGCCGGTAAGCTGGAGTTTGAGTCTACCGAGTTTGCGCTGGACAGAGTGCTGGAGCAACTCACCGATGCTATCGGCCTACAGGCTGAGCAAAAAGGCGTGGAGTTTTTAATTCGCTACGATGTGAATATCCCCGCCACCTTAAGAGGCGATCCGCTACGCTTAAAACAGGTGCTGCTCAACCTGTGCGGCAATGCCATCAAATTCACCGAACGCGGGGAAGTGGAATTGGCGTTCCGGATGCTCAGCAAAAAGGCTGACGCGGTGATTTTGCAGATTTCGGTTCGCGATACCGGCATCGGCATGGATCGTGAGTTGCAAGGACGTTTATTTCAGAAATTTACCCAGGCCGATCAGTCCACTACCCGGAAGTTTGGCGGCACCGGCTTGGGATTGGCAATTAGCAAACACCTGGTGGAACTGATGGGCGGCAGGATCTGGCTGGAAGATTCGCAACCCGGCCAGGGCACGACTATTTGTTGCACGGTGCAACTGCAGATTGCCCAACAGGCCGAGGCGCGTCGCCGGGAATTGCTGGATCAGACCGGATCGTTACTGAAAGGCATCCGGGTGCTGGTGGTGGAGGACAACGACATTTCCCGAGAAATACTCGCGGAAATGTTGCGATTTTTTCAGTTGGACGTCAGCGTGGCCGGGGATGGCGCCACTGCGATTCGTTTACTGGAAACCGCCGCCGAGCATCCCTTCGATCTGGTGTTGATGGACTGGCGGATGCCCGGCATGAATGGCGACGAAGCCACTAGGCGGATTCATGCCGATGCGGCCATTGTGCTGCAACCTAAGGTGATCATGGTCACCGCATACGGCCGCGAAGACGTGATGTCGCTGGCTCACCAAGCCGGAGTAGACGGTTTTCTGATCAAGCCGGTTTCGCCGTCGTCGCTGTTGGATAGTATGCTGTCGGCATTGGGGCGGGGCGACGTCCTCGAAAGGCAGGAATCGCAGTATGCCGCCGCTCAGGCGCCGCCGAATTTGCTTGGCCGCCACGTTTTATTGGTAGAAGATAACGCCATCAATCGCGAATTTGCTGTCGAATTGTTGCGCAGTATGAATATCGCGGCGGATGAGGCGGTGAACGGGGAAGAAGCGTTGGCGATGGTGCAGCGGTATCAGTACGATTGCATATTGATGGACATCCAGATGCCGGTGATGGACGGTCTGGAGGCCACGCGGCGGATTCGCGCTTTGGCCGGGCAAGCGGGGGGAGAACGCTTCGCCAGTTTGCCGATTATCGCCATGACCGCGTTGGCAATGGCCCGCGATGCCGAAGAAAGCCGGGCGGCCGGCATGAACGACCACATTACTAAACCGGTGGAACCGCAAAGCTTGTTTTCCTGTTTGGCAAAATGGCTGCCTGCCGCTTCTAGCGATACGCAGGCCGAGACCTATGCGGTCAATGAAGCGCCGGCACGGGTGGTTTGTTCTCCCGAGTTATTGGGCCTGCAAAGTTTGCAAGTCAGCGAGGGTATTCGCCGCATCGGCGGAAAGGAAGCGGCTTACCGTAAACAACTCAGACGGTTTCGCGAACATTACGCCAACGCAGTAGACGAATTACAGCGTATATTGCAAACCGATAATCTCACGGCCGCTGAAAATTATTGTCATTCCTTGAAAGGCGTAGCCGGCAATATCGGCGCCAATGCATTTTACGAGTGCATTGCCGGCATTGATGCCGGGCTTAAACAACAGCAACGGCCTGCCGCGGAACACATTGAGCAGCTGCGCGACTTATTGCAACAAGTGATGACCGACATCGATAGTCTTACCCCGCCGCCGACGCCGGCCGCATTGCCGGCACAACCGCTATCGGTCGAGGCCATAAGCGCTAAAATTACCCGCTTAATGGCTGTGTTGGAAAGCGATTTAGGCGCAGCCGAAGCGTTAATCGGCGATTTACGCAAGGGTACGGCCGGAAGCGAGTTCGAAGCCGATTTCGAGGCGATTGCCGCCGAGGTCGATGCGTTTAACATAGATCAAGCCATCGCTATGTTGGTGGCGGTGCAACAACGCCTGCTGGCTGGGCCATCATTAGAGCAGCGAGATTAACATGTCCCAGACGAATAACAGCAAACCGAGTATTTTGATCGTCGATGACGTCAACGAAAATCTGCATGCTTTATTGAGCATTCTGCGCGAAGACTACGCCATTCTCGCCGCGACCAACGGCGAAAAAGCCCTGGAACTGGCGGTGCGCGCCCCAGGTCCGGACCTAGTATTGCTCGACATCAAAATGCCGGGCATGGACGGTTACGAAGTGTTGCGGCGGCTGAAGACCGATCCTATGACGGCCGATATTCCGGTCATCTTCGTCACGGCCCTGTCGGAATCGGCCGACGAGGCCGCCGGCCTTAAATTGGGTGCCGCCGATTACATCACCAAACCGATCAATCCCGATCTACTGAAACAGCGGATACTGACGCAACTGGAATTGCGCCAATATCGCCGCAAGCCACTAATTTCCTTGAACGAACAGATGTTGATCAGAGCGGAGCGGCCGGCACTGCTGCTGGTTGACGATATGCCGGAGAATATCCATGAATTGGCCGAGGCGCTGAAGGAGGAATACCGCATCCTGGTAGCCAACAACGGCCGCAAGGCGGTGGAAATAGTGTTGGGCTCCCATCCGCCCGACGTGGTGCTGCTGGACATCCTGATGCCGGAAATGGACGGGTATGAAGTGTGCCGGCGTATCAAGGCCACAGCCGTAGGCACCCGGATTCCGGTGTTATTCGTCAGCGTGGTGGACAAAACGGTGGACAAAGTGCGCGGCTTCTCGATTGGTGCCGCCGACTACATCACCAAGCCCTTTGACATCGACGAAGTGCGGGCGCGGATACGCACGCATTTGGAACTTAGCCGCTTGAATCATCATTTCGAGCAGTTGATTGAGCTGCACACCGCCGAGTTACAACACTTGGATTCCATCGTCTGCCGGTCTCCGGTGGTCGCGATAACCTGGCGCAACGCCGAGGATTGGCCGGTGAGTTACGTCAGTGCCAATATCGCGGATTGGGGTTATCGTCCGGAGGATTTGCGCTTGGGCAAAGTGAAGTATCTGGATTTGCTTCCGCCCGAAGACCGGTTTCGGGTCGAAGCCGAAGTCGCTCAACACATTGCCCATGGTCCGGACGAATATCATCAGGAATACCGCTTATTGCACGGCGACGGCCATTGGATATGGATTGATGAATTTACCCGGCTAAGCCGCAACGAGCAGGGCGAAGTGGAATCCTTCGACGGTTTGCTGAATAACATCACCGCCCGCGTCGAAGCCGAGCTGGCTTTGCGGGAGCGGGAGCATCAATTACGGGTGATGGGCGATAATCTGCCGGACGGCTATGTGTATCGTTACCGAATCTGGCAGGACGGGCGGACCGCTCTGCAATACATTAGCGCCGGGGTGGAGAAACTGCACGGGCTGAAGCCCGCGCAACTGATCGAAGACATCAATCCGTTCTTTGCGCAAATGGCGCCTGAGTCGCTTCAGCAATACCGGGAAGAGGAAGCCGAATGTCTCAGGGAATTAAAAGTCTATAAAGGCAGCGTGTTATTCAATCCGCCAAGCGGCCGCCAGTGCTGGATTGCATTTCGGTCCAGCCCAAAACGGCAAGCCGATGGCAGCGTGGTTTGGGATGGTGTGGGCGTTGATGTCACTCAGCGTATAGAGAACGAACAAAAGCTGATTTTACAGGCCCGGCGTGCGCAAGCTTTGTTGGAACTGCCAAAGGCGTCGGAAGACTTGAACGAGGCGGAATTCATCCGGCGCGGCATGCTTCTGGCGGAAGAGCTAACTGCCAGCCAAATGGCTTTTGTATACTTTATCAATCCTGACGAAGACTGTATGGAACCGGTGGCCGAGTCTCGAGCGCGGCAGGAACCACGTGGGAAAACCGTCGCGGACAGCCGTATTCTTCTCAGCCAAGCCGGTATCTTGGGTGAGTCCGTCAAAAACCGCCAACCGGCGGTTTTCAATAATATACCGGTCCATCTCCCTAAAGAGTTTGTCGTAACCGCCAATACAGAAGCCTTTCCCCGGCTTCCTGCTGCTGGTTTTTCCGATGCGCAGCCTGAATTGCGTCGGCTGATTTCCGTGCCGGTGATCGAGAATGGCAAAGTGGTGATGCTAACCGGTGTGGCGAACAAAGCGACCGACTATACCGAGCTGGATGTCGAAACCGTTCAGCTCATCTCGAACGCCCTGTGGCGCATCGTGCAACGCCAGCGCGTCGAGAAAAAAGCCGCCCGTTTCAGCCAGGTGTTGGCGCGATCCACCAATGAAATCCATATTTTCGATAGCCAGACCCTGCGGTTTATTGATGTGAACCAGGGTGGGCGGGACAATCTGGGTTATTCAACACAAGAGCTTGAACGGATGACGCCGTTGGATATTAACCCTGAGCTAAATGAGGAGGCCTTTGAACAGCTGTGCGCGCCTTTGCGGGCGGGTAGCAAGAGCCGCTGCGATTTCTCAACGATACACCGGCGTAAAGACGGTAGCGAGTATCCGGTTGAAGTTCATCTGGAATTAATCGATGACCAGCCCCCGTTATTTGTGGCCATCATTAACGATATGACGGAAACTCGGCAAATGCAGGAGCGCATCGTGCAATTATCGCGGTACGATCCGGTTACCGGTTTGCCGAATCAATTTTTCTTCGAAGACTTGCTGGCCGCCGCCATCGCGCAAGCCGAGCATCAGCAGCACGATATTGCCGTATTGCGTTTGGATATTGAAAATTTCCATACGATTGATGACACCTACGGTTACGAAATCGGCGATCAAACGCTGAAAATCATTGCCAACCGCTTGGTCAAGGCCGCCGGCAGCGAGGGCCTTGTCACCCGGATGGCCAAGGACAATTTTAATATTGCCTGTTCGGATATCGATAGCCCATCGGCAGCCGAACAATTTGCTGAAGCCCTGCGGGCGGCTGTGACGGAATCGGTGGTGCTGGCCCAGCATGAAATTCATCTGGAAGCCAAGATCGGTATCAGTTTTTATCCCTCAGATGCGAAAACAGCCAGCGAGTTGGTGCAGCGCGCCGGGATTGCTTTAAATCACGCCAAAGCCGACAAGGTGTCCAGTTTTCGTTTCTTCAAGCAAGACATGAATGAGCGGTTACTGGCCAGAATCGCACTAACCAACGACATGCGCCACGCTATCGAGCGTGAACAATTTGAGCTTTATTACCAGCCTCAAGTCGATCTTGCCAGCGGAAAAATCATTGGTTTGGAAGCCTTGGTACGCTGGAATCATCCCGTGCAAGGTTTTATGCCGCCGAATAAATTTATCCCTTTGGCGGAAGAGTCCGGCTTGATCGTGCCTTTGGGGGATTGGATTCTCAAACGCGCCGTATCGCAAGCCAAGGAATGGCGGGATGCCGGGCTAATCCCTGAAGGCTTTACCGTTGCTGTGAACGTCTCTGCCATACAAATGCAGGCGGGTGGCTTGGTCGATTTGCTAAAGCAGTTATTTGCTGATACCGATTTGCCGGCCCGTTATATTGAATTGGAACTCACCGAAAGTTTGTTGATGACGAATGTAAGCGAGACCCTGACGCTGCTGAAACAGCTGAAGGACCTGAGCATTCAGCTGTCGATTGACGATTTCGGCACCGGCTATTCGTCGCTTTCCTACCTCAAACAATTTTCGGTGGACAAGCTCAAGATAGACAAAAGCTTTATCGACAATGTGGTCACCGACTCGAACGATGCGGTGATTGTGCAAGCCACTATCGCCATGGCGCACAGCTTGGGCCTAGCCGTCATCGCAGAAGGAGTGGAAAGCCAGGGGCAAACCAGTTACCTGAGAAGGCTGCGCTGCGATCAGATACAGGGTTATTATTTCAGTCGGCCGTTGCCCGGCGCTGAGATTCGGCAGTTGTTGCAGGCCGGAACCCTACTGCGTTTACCTTCGGATGAACAAAAACCGCAAGTGCTTATCGTGGATGACGAACCGTATATCATGTCGGCGCTGAAGCGCTGCTTGTGGCGGGACGATTATGAAATTTTGACGGCCGGCAGTGGCCAAGAAGCACTGGAGTTGTTGGCCAATCATCCGGTTATGGTGATTATCTGCGATCAACGTATGCCGGAAATGACCGGTACGGAGTTTTTGTCGCGCGTTAAAATCATGCACCCGCGAACGGTGCGAATGATTATTTCCGGCTATGCCGATTTAAACACTATCACTGAGGCCGTTAACAAAGGCGAAATATACAAATTCCACAAAAAGCCTTGGGACGACGATGAATTACGCAACGACGTTCGGGAAGGCATCGCGCGTTATTACGCCTCTGAAAACATCCGGTCATTGTAGAGGCTTGCAATCGGCGATTTTGTGTCATCCGGCAAAGGGAAATACGACATCTTTGCTGGGCAAGATGTTGTTTAAAACAAGGCCTTTCGCAAACCGGCCAAAACGCCAATAAGCAAGCTTAATTAGAATTTTGTGCACCAAGTTGGATCTGATTTTATTTTTGCTTGCACCACTAAAACGCAAAACGCTGGATTTTGCAGGCGGTGCTGTTTTATATATTATTGATTTATATATAAATTTATGTATGGCATACAGCTTGCTGTATAGAACTACAACACGTGAGGCGCGATCATAAAAGCGCCTTAACAAAATGGTGACTAGGGTTCCGGCTCAATTTTGGGCGTCAGCGACCGAGAGTTGCCGGCTTCTTTCGGGGAGCTACACGGCGGGATAAAAGCCCGGGAGGTCAGACGGTTTTATAAACCGGTCCGCCTCTACGTGTAGCTTTTCAACCCGACTGGAGCTACTCATGACATCTACTTCCTCCCACTGCCTGTCCCGATTAATTGCGCTTGTCCTTGCTGCGGCATTGTTTTGCTTGTCTAAACCGGCTGCCGCTGAGGTAAAGGTTGGGGTCAGCGATTGGCCTGGCTGGGTGGCCTGGTACGTCGCCGAACACAAGGGCTACTTCAAAAAGTACGGCGCCAAGGTCAAACTGGTTTGGTTTGCCAATTACACCGATTCCATCTCGGCCTTGTCCGCCGGCCAGTTGGACGCCAACTGTCAGACCTGGTCCGACACCATGGCACCGCTGAGCAAAAACATACCGGTCAAAGCCATTCTGGTCAACGACAATTCCGACGGCAACGACGCCTTGATGGTCAATCCCGCCATCAAAAGCTTCGCCGACCTGAAAGGCAAAACCGTCGCCCTCGAACAATATTCGATTTCCCACTTCGTGCTCGCCACCGCGCTGAGCAAGAACGGCCTGAGTTTCGACGACATCAAAACGGTAAACCTGTCGGCCGGCGACGCGGCGGCGGCATTCTTGAGTGGCCGGGTCGATGCGACCGTGGTGTGGAATCCCTGGGTCAACAACATTCAGACCAGCGGCAAAGGTACGGCCTTATTCACCTCCAAAGACATGCCCGGCCTGATCCCGGATTTACTGGTGGCTAGGGTTAAAGCCATCGAAACCCACCGCGCCGAGCTTGTGGGCATGATCAAGGCTTGGCAGGATACCCAACGCTTTATCCGCGAGCAGCCGGATCAAGCCGTCACCGTCATGGCCAAAGTGGTCGGCATGAAACCGGAGGCCTACAAAGTGTTTCTGCCCGGCACCCGTTTCTTCACATTGGAAGACAACCTGAAAGCCTTGGGGCAGGTCAGCGAACCGGCGTCGTTGGCAGCGGTCGGCCCGACCATCGCCGCCTTTTTGAAAGACAACCGTTTGATCGACAGCGTGCCGGATTTGGCGGTCGGCGTCGATGCCTCGTTGGTGGCCGAAGCGCTCGCCGCTCACTAGCTCGGGGTGACGACGATGACTGGCAATTTAAATCCGCGGCGACCGCTATGGGCGATACGCGGCAGTTTGGAACGGCGTACGCATTGGCTGATTGCCATCAGCGGTTTGCTGTCGGCGCTGCTGGCTTGGTGGTGGGCCTCCGCCGGCGGCGCGATAGACCCGGTGTTTTTGCCGACCCCGCCGCTTGTGCTGGACAGCGCCTGGGCATGGCTGCGCGACGGCGATCTGCTCGGCGACGTGGCGATCAGCGTTTACCGGGTCGTGGCCGGGTTTTTATTGTCGGCGGTATTGGCCTTGCCCTTGGGCGTGCTGGTCGGCACCTATGCGCCGGTCAAGGCCCTGTTCGAACCGTTGACCGACTTCATCCGCTACATGCCGGCGGCGGCCTTCATCCCCTTGGTAATGCTGTGGGTCGGCATCGACGAGGGCGCCAAGATTGCGATTATCTTCATCGGTACCTTCTTTCAAATGCTGCTGATGATCGCCGAAGACGTGCGGCGGGTGCCGATGGAGCAAATCGAAGCGGCGCAGACCATGGGCGCCGACCGCGACGAAATCGTGATGCGGGTGATCATGCCGTCGGCCAAACCGGCCATTCTGGATACCTTGCGGGTGACGATGGGCTGGGCCTGGACTTATCTGGTAGTGGCCGAGCTGGTGGCGGCCAACTCCGGCCTGGGCTTTGCCGTGCTGAAGGCGCAACGCTTTTTACAGACCGACAAAATCTTCGCCGGCATCATTCTGATTGGGTTATTCGGCCTGGCTACCGACCAATGCTTCCGCTGGGCGCATCGCCGCAGCTTCCCTTGGCTGTACCGGAGATAGCGCCGATGACGAATCCCATCATTCAAATCCGCCAATTGCAAAAACGCTTTGCCGCCAACGGCGCGGACATCGTCGCCTTGCAGGATGCCGACCTCGACCTTGCGCCCGGCGAATTCGTCACGCTGGTCGGCGCCTCCGGTTGCGGTAAATCGACCTTGCTGCGCATCGTTGGCGGCTTGGAGCCGGCCAGCGGCGGCACGGTCAACGTCGACGGTTTGCCTATCGCCGGCCCCGGCATCGACCGGGCCATGGTGTTCCAGCATTACAGCCTGTATCCGTGGTTGAGCGTGACCGACAACATCAAGTTCTGCCGGCAATTGAAGGTACATCGAGACGTATCGACGCTGAGCGATGTCGAGTCCGCCGAAGGCCGGGCCGACGCCCTGATCCGTTTGATGGGCCTGAGCCACGTCGCTGACGCCTATCCGAATCAGTTGTCCGGCGGCATGCAGCAGCGGGTGGCGATTGCCAGGGCCTTGATGGCGCGGCCGCGCATCCTGCTGATGGACGAGCCGTTCGGCGCGCTGGACGCCCAGACCCGCGAGGTCATGCACGATCTGATCCTGCACGTTTCCATCCTGGAAAAGACCACGGTGCTGTTCGTTACCCACGACGTGGAAGAAGCGATTTATCTGGCGCACCGGGTGGTGCTGATGGCGCCGCGGCCGGGACGCATCGCCGCGGTCCACACCGTGCCGTTGCCGGACCACCGCGACCAGGACATGAAGCAGACCCCGGACTTCATTGCCTTAAAAAAACAAATTTTGGCCGGCATCCGCGACACGTCCGGCATGCAGACCGACTATGAACTGCTCGAGCGCCTGGGCCAGAATCCGGCGCCGTAAATCTATTAGGAGACCAACATGACTTTAGCGGCAATCAATCCTGCAGACCTGCTTTGGAGCGAGACCCTACCGGGCGGCGCCCACACTTCGTTTCGGATGCGGCGCGGCAACCGGCTGCGCCTGACCGACAGCGAAGGCGGCGCCAACTTGTCGGCCTTGTTCATCAACAATGACGAACGTAGCGAACGCTACAACATGGCCGACACTTTAAAAGCGCAACACACGTTTCATCTGACTGAAGGCTTTGTCTGCTACTCGGACATGGGCCGGGTGTTGTGCTCGCTTACCGCTGACACATTGGGCTGGCACGATACCGTATGCGGCGTGTCCGATGCCGCGCAAGTGTCGGCCAAATACGGCACGGCCAGCTACCAAAGCCATCGCAATGCGATGTACCGCAACGGCCGCGACAGCTTGTTGATCGAACTGGAGAAATGGGGGCTGGGCAAGCGCGACTTGGTCGGCAACGTCAATTTCTTCAGCAAGATAGCAGCCGACGCGGACGGCAACCTGCAATTTCAGGTGGGCCATTCCGCTCCAGGCAGCCAAGTCGAATTGCGCTTCGAAATGAACACGCTGGTGCTGCTGAGCAGTTGCCCGCATCCCTTGGACCCCAATCCGCATTACCAGCCCAAACCGGTGCTGTTAGAAGCCTATCGGGGCGCCTCGCCGGACCAACACGACAAATGCCGCAATTTCCGCCCGGAAAACGGCCGCGGCTTCAGCAATACCGAACGCTATTTTCTGTAATCACCGATCTAACGAGGACGAAACCATGCCCATCGTCGAGAGCACGCTCGATCCGAGCAACGCCATTTACGATTACACCTTGCCGGCCGGCGAGCCCTGGCTGCATACCATCAAGCACGGCCAGACCTTCCGCATCCTGGATTTGGAAGGCAACCAGGCGGTCGATACGCTGTTTTACAGTGCCGCCGACCATGAAGAACGCTATAGCGCCAGCGACACGATACGCCACCAGGGCAATCTGTACCTGAGCGCCGGCTCCAAATTGATGTCCGGCGAGGGTAACGTGCTGCTGACCATCGTCGCCGACACCTGCGGCCGCCACGACACCTTGGGCGGTGCCTGTGCCGCCGAAAGCAATACGGTGCGCTATGCCCTGGACAAAAAGCACATGCACAGCTGCCGCGACAGTTTTCTATTGGCCATCGGTCACGCCGACTGCGGTCTGGCCAAGCGCGACATCGCCAGCAACATCAATTTTTTTATGAACGTGCCGGTCACGGCCGACGGTCAGCTGACCTTTGCCGACGGCATTTCCGCGCCAGGCAAGTATGTGGAAATGCGGGCGGAGATGGACGTGATCGCGCTGATTTCCAATTGTCCGCAGTTGAACAACCCGTGTAACGCCTACAACCCGACGCCGGTGCGCCTGCTGATCTGGGATTGACCCTTAATCCGCGCCGGGACGGCCCGGCGCCGGTATGTCAAGGCGGGACGGCCCGCCAAACGAGGATTCATGTTTAACAAGGTATTGATCGCCAATCGCGGCGAAATCGCCTGCCGCATCATCCGGACTTTAAAGGAATTGGGTATAGCCAGTGTCGCGGTGTATTCCGAAGCCGACGCCCATGCCCGCCACGTCCAGGAAGCCGACGAAGCGGTATGTGTCGGCGGAGCGGCGGCGGCCGACAGCTATTTGCGCAGTGAGCGAATTCTTGAAGCAGCGGTGGCAACGGGTGCCCAGGCCATCCATCCCGGCTACGGTTTTCTGAGCGAAAACGCCGAGTTCGCCGAGCAATGCGCTGCGGCCGGCATTGTTTTCATCGGCCCGACGCCGGAACAATTGCGGCGCTTTGGTTTGAAGCACACTGCCCGCGAAATCGCCAAAACCTGCGGCGTGCCGTTACTACCGGGCACAGGCTTGCTGGCGGACATCGATCAGGCCGTAGCGTCGGCAGCCGCAATCGGCTACCCGTTGATGCTGAAAAGCACCGCCGGCGGCGGCGGTATCGGCATGCGCTTGTGCCGCAACGACACGGAACTGCAAGAGGCCTTTACCGTCGTGCAGCGCTTGAGCGCGGCCAATTTTAAAGACAGCGGCCTGTATCTGGAGAAGTTCATCGAACGCGCCCGCCATATCGAGGTGCAGATTTTCGGCGACGGCGCCGGGCGGGTGATCCATTTGGGCGAGCGCGATTGTTCGGTACAGCGCCGCAACCAGAAAGTAATCGAGGAAACCCCGGCGCCGGGCCTCAGCGAGGCGACGCGAGAAGCGCTTTATCGCCATGCCCTGGCGCTGGCCGAGGCGGTAAATTACCGTTCCGTCGGCACCGTCGAATTCGTTTACGACCAGGACAGCGGCGAATTTTATTTCCTGGAGGTCAACACTCGGCTGCAAGTCGAACACGGCGTGACCGAACAAGTCACCGGCACCGATCTGGTCGAGTGGATGCTGTGGCTGGCGGCCGGCGACAGCACGTTCCTGGATCAGTATCGGCACGCGCCGCAGGGTTGGGCTATGCAGGTCAGGGTGTACGCCGAAGACCCGAACAAGAACTTCCAGCCCTCGGCCGGCCTGTTGAGCGAGTGCCGTTTTCCGGTCGGCGTCCGGGTCGACCACTGGCTGGAGAACGGCCTGGAAGTCACGCCTTATTACGACCCTTTGCTGGCCAAAGTCATCGTTCACGCCGGCGACCGCGAACAGGCGCTGGCGCAAATGGATGCGGCCTTGGCCGAAACTCGCCTATACGGCATCGTAACCAATCTGGTCTATTTGCGGCAGATCGTCGCCGACGAGGTGTTCCGCAGCGGTCGCCAGATTACCGCTTATCTGGCCGGACTGACTTACCTTCCGCGCACCCTGGACGTGCTGGAAGCCGGCACGCAAAGCATGATCCAGGATTATCCTGGCCGCCTGGGTTATTGGGACGTCGGCGTGCCGCCGTCCGGGCCGATGGATATGCTGGCCTTTCGCTTGGCGAACCGGATTTTGGGCAACCCGGAACACGCGGCCGGGCTGGAAATGGCGATTAACGGCCCCAGCCTGCGCTTCAATTTCGCTACCCGCATCGTGTTGACCGGCGCGACGATGACGGCCGAATTGAACGGCCAGGCCGTCGCATTTTGGCAAGCCATAGCGGTATCCGCCGGTGACGTGTTGAAACTGGGCACTATCGCCGGCCAGGGTTGCCGCGCTTACCTGGCGATCCAAGGCGGCTTCGACGTGCCGGAATATCTGGGCAGCCGCGCCACATTCACGCTGGGCCAATTCGGCGGCCATGGCGGCCGGGTGCTGCGGGTCGGCGACGTGTTGCCGGTCGTAACGGAAGCTGCCATGACCGAGGAAGTTGTGCCGGATTCGGCCGCGCTACCGGTTTATTCGGAGCACTGGCAGATCGGCGTGCTGTACGGCCCGCACGGCGCGCCGGACTTTTTTACCGACGAGGACATAGACGAATTTTTCGCGACCGACTGGGAGGTGCATTACAACTCCAACCGCACCGGCATCCGTCTGATCGGCCCGAAACCGCGTTGGGCCCGTAGCGACGGCGGCGAGGCCGGTTTGCATCCGTCCAACATCCACGACAATGCCTATGCGATCGGTGCGGTGGATTTCACCGGCGACATGCCGGTGATACTCGGTCCGGACGGTCCGAGTCTGGGCGGCTTCGTCTGCCCTGCCACCGTGGTCGCGGCCGAACTGTGGAAACTGGGCCAATTAAAGCCCGGCAATACAGTGCGATTTATCCGCCTGACCCGCGAACAGGCGGCGAAGCTGGATGCCGAGCTCGAACGGGTCCTAGCCCATCCTGCCGCTGCGGCCTTGCCCCAATTGCCGGCGGAAACGGTTACCCTGGAAAGCTGCATCCTCGCTCAACTGCCGGCCGATGCCGAGCGGGTGGCCGTCAGCTACCGCCAAGCCGGCGACCGCAATCTGCTGGTCGAATACGGTCCGCTGGTACTGGACATCAATCTGCGCTTTCGAGTACATGCCTTGATGACCTGGCTGCAACAACGCAGCATCGCCGGCATCGTCGACCTGACGCCGGGCATACGTTCCTTGCAGGTGCATTACGACCGGCGCTTGAAGCTGGACAAACTGATGCGGATTTTGGCCCAGGCCGAAGCCGAACTGCCGGCCATCGAAGATATGGAAGTGCCGACCCGCATCGTCTATCTGCCGCTGTCCTGGGACGACCCGTCCACCCAATTGGCCATCGAAAAATACATGCAATCGGTGCGTAAGGATGCGCCGTGGTGCCCAAGCAATATCGAATTTATCCGCCGCATCAACGGTCTGGACTGCATAGAGCAGGTCAAGGACATCCTGTTCAACGCCAGCTACCTGGTGATGGGCTTGGGCGACGTCTACCTCGGCGCGCCGGTGGCCACGCCGATCGATCCGCGCCACCGTTTGGTGACGACCAAATATAACCCGGCCCGCACCTGGACCCCGGAGAACGCGGTCGGTATCGGCGGCGCTTACCTGTGCGTGTACGGCATGGAAGGTCCGGGCGGCTATCAGTTCGTCGGCCGCACCGTGCCGATGTGGAACCGTTACCGGCAAACCGCCGATTTTCGCGACGGCAAGCCGTGGCTGCTGCGCTTTTTCGATCAAATTCGCTTCTTCCCGGTATCCGCCGAGGAATTGCTGCGTTACCGGCAGGACGTGATCAGCGGCAAGCTCAAGCTGGACATCCGCGAGGAAACCTTCAGTTTGCGCCAGTACAACGACTTTCTGCGCCGGCACGCCGACGAGATCGCCGCGTGCAAACAGCGCCAGCAAGCGGCCTTCGACGCCGAACGCGAACGCTGGGCGCACGCCGGGCAAGTGTATGCGGACGACCAGGCCGTCGCGGCGGCGGCCATCGATACCGAACTGGATTTGCCGGCCGGTGCCAGGGCCGTTGCCAGCCATATCGCCGGCAACGTCTGGCAGGTTTTGGTCCAGGCCGGAGATAGCGTCAAACAAGGCGACACCTTGGTGGTGGTCGAATCGATGAAAATGGAATTCCCGGTAACGGCACCGGCAGACGGCACGGTCTGGAAAGTGTTTTGCAACGAAGGTGCTCAAATCAGCGCCGGCCAGGATTTGCTGGTGCTGCAGGCCGGGGAAGGCTTATGAATACCTGGAGCGAATTGCCGGAGGTACTCAGCATCGCCGGGCTCAGCCAGGCTTACCGGGAAGGCGCGCTGACGCCAACGGCTTTGGTGAACATGCTGTGGCAGCGGTTGGAATCAGCGCCGCAGCGTGGGGTCTGGATCAGCCGCTTGCCGTTCGAACGGCTGCTGGCTTATGCCGAGGTGCTGGCGGCCCAGGCGCCGGACGACTTGCCCTTGTACGGCATCCCGTTTGCGATCAAGGACAATATCGATTTGGCCGATTTGCCCACCACAGCAGCTTGTCCGGCTTACGCCTACCAGCCGCAGCAGTCGGCTTTCGTGGTGCGGCAATTGATCGCCGCCGGGGCGATTCCAGTCGGCAAGACCAATCTGGACCAATTCGCGACCGGTTTGGTCGGCACCCGCTCGCCCTATGGCGTGTGCCGCAACAGCTTCGATCCAGATTACATCGCCGGCGGCTCCAGCTCGGGTTCGGCGGTCGCGGTGGCGACCGGTCTGGCCAGTTTTGCGTTAGGCACCGACACCGCCGGCTCCGGCCGGGTGCCGGCCGCGTTCAATAACCTGGTCGGCGTCAAGCCGACGCGCGGATTGTTAAGCACGTCCGGTGTGGTGCCGGCCTGCCGCAGCCTGGATTGCGTGTCGATCTTCGCTTTGACCGCCGCCGACGCCGAGCGGGTGCTGCGGGTCGCCAACGTTTACGACTCAGAAGATGCCTATAACCGCCCCGACCAGCCCTTGCCGGTGCCGCCGGGCTTTGCCGGCCGTTTCCGTTTTGGTGTACCGAAACCGGAACAACTGCAATTTTTCGGCGACCATGCGGCGGAAGCCTTGTTTGCCGATGCCATTGAGCAACTGGTGGAACAAGGCGGCAGCGCCGTCGAAGTGGACATCCAGCCATTGCTGGATGCCGCCGGCTTGCTCTACGCCGGACCCTGGCTGGCCGAGCGTTATCTGGTGGCCGGCGAACTGTTGCAGACCAACCTCGAAGGCTTATTTCCGGTGACGCTAGGCATTCTTGCCAAAGGCGCAAACTTGTCGGCCGCCGACGCCTGGCGCGCGTTTTACCGCTTGCAGGAATTGAAGGTGCGAAGCGACGCGATCTGGAGCCAAATCGATGTATTGGTGACGCCGACCACAGGCACCATCTATCCGATTGCCGCCGTCGAAGCCGAACCGCTCGAATTGAACAGCCGCTTGGGCTATTACACCAATTTCATGAATCTGCTAGACCTAAGCGCCATTGCGTTGCCGGCGGGTTTTCGCGGCAATGGCCTGCCGTTCGGCATCACCTTGTGCGCGCCGGCCTTTGCCGACCGGGCTTTGCTGGCCTTGGCGAAACGGCGCGAGAAATCGGCGCCGCATACATTGGGTGTCTCCCAAATCTTAAGCGCCGAATTTCCGGAAGCGGACAGCGACGATTCGTCCAGCTTCGTCCGGGTCGCGGTGTGCGGCGCGCATCTGTCCGGTCTGCCGCTGAATCATCTGTTGACCGGCCGCGGCGGTATTTTGCTGCAACGGACTCACACCGCGCCGAGCTACCGGCTGTACGCATTGCCGGACGGCAAGCGGCCGGGCATGGTGCGCGACGAAACCGGCGCGGCGATTGCCGTCGAGGTGTGGGCTTTGCCGATTGGACGCTACGGGGAATTCGTTGCCGAAATCCCGTCGCCTTTGGGTATCGGCAGCGTGCAGTTGCAGGACGGCACTAGCGTACAGGGCTTCGTTTGCGAAGCTGCTGCTGTGCGTGAGGCGCTGGACATTACCGATTACGGCGGCTGGCGCGCCTATCTTGCGCGCCCCGACTAAACCGCCGGTTTTAGCCGTTTAAATTTTCATAACCCCAACCATTTAAGCCGGATTTTCCGGCTGGCGGGAACACTTGCGCCCGAAAAACTTCGACGATTCATTTTCCGACAGGAGAACACCATGCCACACTCATCTTTCCGAACCCGCGAATGGCTGTATGCCGCACCGTTACTGTTGGCGATGTCGCCGTTGCCGGCCGAGGAACGCGCCGGTTTATTGAACGGCTTGTCGTTAATCAACGATTTGCCCTGGATGAAAGCCGCCGGTTTGCGCGTCCACAGTTGGGCCGATGCCGGCATCGTTTACAACGCCAACGACCCCGGCGACGGCTACAACGGCACCGTGGTGTTTGCCGACCGGGCCAACGAGTTCAATCTGCACCAACTGGGCGGCGAATTAATCCGCGACGTCAACACCGGCGGCGACCATTGGGATGTCGGCGGCAAGCTGACCTTGATGTACGGCAGCGATGCCCGCTTCAACACCATCAATCCTTACGGCGGCGGCCATTGGGATAACCGCTTGATCGGTTCCGACGAACGTTTTTACAAACTGGCGATTCCGAACGCTTACCTGGATATTTTTACGCCGATAGGCAAGGGCCTGACCACGCGCATCGGCCGGTTTTACACGATCATGGGTTACGAAACCGGTTTGTCGCCGGACAATTTCTTCTACACCCATCCTTATACCTTTCAATACGGCGAGCCGTTTACCCATTTCGGTATGACTACTACCTATCCGGTCCATCAAAATCTGAGCGTGACACTGGGTGCGGTCACCGGCGGCCACACCAAACTCAACGGCGTGCTGGACGGCAACGGCGCCTGGGACGGGTTCGATAAAAACATGGAAAACTGGAACTTCCTGGGCGGTGCGACCTGGACCAGCGACGATGCGGCGACCTCGTTTACCGCGACGATGATCACCGGCGACGTCAACAGCGACAACAATTTGCGCGAATTCCAGAGCCAGACCGGTATCAATAAGCGCGACAACCGCACGTTTTACAGTCTGGTTCTCCAACATAACTTTACCGAGCGCTGGCATTACGTGATGCAACACGACCACGGCATCGAGCAACAACACCCGCTGAATAATTTCGCCGACGCCGAATGGTACGGTATCCATTCGCAATTGAAATACGATGTGTCCGATACGGTGGGCGTGGGCCTGCGCGGCGAATGGTTTAGGGATGACGACGGTGTTCGGGTGGGTCAAATGTGCCCCAGTTGTGCGGTGCTGGCGACTGGGCCGGCCAATTATTATGCGGCGACGCTAGGCGTGAACTGGAAACCGGCGAAATGGTTGATGTTGCGCCCGGAAGCGCGTTACGACTGGTCAGAAGGCGTCGATGCTTACGACGAACGGAACAAGGACAGCCAGTTTATTTTGGGTGCCGATGTGGTGGTTACTTTTTAGGGGCTGTTGCCGTTTTTCAAACAACAGCTAAGCAAACGATGCTACGACGGTTGTTTACGGAAGAATGTTGGAAGCAATTCAAAGCCAACCAGTGATTAACCCGGCCCTTGAGGGCATTATCGAAGGGCACACCACTCTGGGTTTCTGCGAACTCAGCCCTAACGGTGTAAGCTTGGTAAATAGGGTCGGGTTAATAATTTGCCAGCCTGGGCTTGTCGGCTGTTTTTTTAGGTCTCAAACGGCAATAAACGATAGCCCCCAGCGCGCCCAGGGCATGACCGTAGTAATCGATCTTAAATTGCATTTGCCCGTTTGCCTTCGATTCCATGCTGTGTCCGACGGACAGCCACACCAAAAATACGCTACAGATCAGTACCGCATATAGCCATTCTTTGCTGCTCAGACCCTCCTGGTCGGTGAAGTAAGCGGCAGCCAGACCGAATACGCCGCCGGAAATACCGCAGATCGCTATCGGCTCCGAGTAGAACAGGATTGAGGGGATAGAGGACAGGCTGGCTACCAGCAACACCATTAAAAATCGGCCAGAGCCGACTTGTCGTTCGTAAGCCGCAGCGATGCCCAAGCCGGCTACATTGGTCAGGACATGTGGAAAGTTAATGTGGATAAATAAATGCGTAATGGCTTGCAGCGGCCATAAAATCGCCGCTGCCGAAATATTGTTTAATGCCAATAAACGATAAAGCTGTTCATCAACCTCATTAAAACCAAAGTCGCTGGTCACTAGAAAAATACTAAAAAGCAACAAACCGGAAAACAACGACGCTTTAATTTGCTTAAAGTTTTCCAAGAAAGTCAGCGGGGCGTCTTTCAGGCTGCTCGGTGACGGTCTGTAAAACAACAGCAGCGCGGTGTAACTTGCCGTTACAAAAAGAAACAATATCATTTGATGGCGGCAATATTGCGTTCGATATGTTTTTGAGTGGCTTCGTCAAGCTTGGCTACTTTTTCCAAGCCTTTCAGTTGCGCTTTTATGTAGATATTTCGGCCGTTTTTAAATGTAAATTTCATCGGTCTTTGCAGCATGCCCTTGCCGATTTTCACGGTGGCAATTTCATTGAAGGCAAAAAAGTCGTCGCTGGCAAATTTTCCCAATAAGTTTAAACGATGAAAATGGATACCTTTTTGAGTAACGGCAATGAAGTACTGCTTCATGCTGAATACAGCCAGCGGGCCGATTATAAAAAACAGCCACAGCTTGAAAGGTTGCTGGGCGATGAAAAATCCGACTAGAGAATCGCCCGACATTAAATTTTTCAGAATATGCGCCTTCGCCGCTTCTTTGTTCATGAAGGTTCCTTGTGGTCAATGACATAAATATTTGCGTGCATTCGGCTGATGCCCGCCGCGGCGGGCTCTTAAAAAGCTTAACGGCTAAACCGAACTGCCGATAAATGTAGTTCAAGCAAGAAGGGTGTCAACGGATGGGCGGGTGTTTGGCGCAGGACGCGCCCCGCTTCGCCAGTTCAGCCCGAAGCGAGTACCCGTGTTAAATAAGGCCGGGTTGATAATTAATCCACCAGCGGCAAAATCAAATAGTCGGTCCATTTGCGGTCGCCATCAGCTTCATCTTCAGTGGGAACCAAGGTTTCATTCCAGCCGCCGCCCAGCGCTTTGACCAATAACACGGAGGCCGACAAACGCTGCCCGAGCAATTGCACTGCGGTTTGTTGATTGGACAGCGCCGCGGTTTGCGCCGTTATCACGTTGATGTAGCTAACTGTGCCGGCTTGATATTGATTGTTGGTCAAGGCTAAGGCCTGTTTCGCAGCGGCGACGGCTTTGTCTTGCACTTGGGTTTCTTCATCCAGGATACGCAGCGCGGCCAGGTTATCTTCCACCTCTTGAAAGCCGGTCAGTACGGTTTGCCGATAGGCGGCGACACTGGCGTCGTAGGCGTCTATCGCCTGTTTATACTGGGCATTCTTGGCACCGCCATCGAACAAGGTCAAAGCCAATCCGGCCGGTCCCAAGGACCAATAGCGGCGGGCCATCGTGAACAAGGTGTCTGCGGTAGGCGACTGAAAACCGTTGGTCGAAGCCAGATTCAGCGTCGGAAAATACGCCGCTTTGGCGACGCCGATCTGCGCATTAGCGGCGGCAATTTTACGTTCGGCGGCGGCGATGTCCGGGCGGCGCTCCAGCAATTCCGACGGCAGGCTGACTGGAATGCCCGGCGGTTGCGCGGTTAAAGGTGCCGGCGCCAGCGACAACTCGGCAGGGGTTTTGCCGATCAGCACCGCGATGGCATGTTCCAGCTTGGCGCGCTGCACGCCCAAGTCGATGGACTGAGCGCGCACGGTTTCCAATTGCGTTTCCGCTTGCACGACATCGGCCTTGGCCACCACGCCCACGGCATAGCGGTTTTTGGTGATTTCCAGGGTTTTCGCAAACGCCGTTACCGTTTCGTCAAGTAAGGCTTTCTGGGTGTCCAGGGTTTTCATTTGAAAGTAACTGTCCGCCAACGCCGATTGGCTGGACAGAATCAAGGCATGCAAGGTTGCGGCGCTGGCCTGGGCATTGCTGGTATTGGTTTCCACCTGGCGGCGTACGCTGCCCCATAAATCCGGTTCCCAGGCCACGCCGACTGCCTGACCAAACAGGTTGCGCACCCCGCCCACCGCGACGTTCTGGCCGGTGGCGGCGCGGAAGCGGTTGAAGGTGCCGGTCAATGTCGCCACCGGCAGCAAGGACGATTGCACCGATTGCACCAGATGCTGGGCTTGCCGGTATTGCGCTTCGGCCTGGATGATGGACTGGTTGGCGCCGGCAACCTGTTCTTCCAGTTCGTTCAGTTTGGGATCGTTAAAAATCTCCCACCATTTGCCGGGCAAACCGGTATCGCGCGGTTGGGCCTGTTTCCAGCCTTTCACTTCTTTAAACTCTTCGGATACATTGGCTTGCGGACGGACATAATCCGGGCCTACCGTGCAGGCAGCCAACGGCAAAGTCAGTAAGGAAGCAAGCAAAGGTGGGTTTATTCTTAAACGCATGACAATCGGTTTAGATGGAATGTGGCGCCGGGCTGGCGGCGCGGTTGGAAAAACGGCCGTGCAGCCACAGCCGGAACCGGTCGAGGTACAAATAAACGACCGGCGTCGTATACAAAGTCAAAAGCTGGCTGAAAATCAGGCCGCCGACGATGGAAATTCCCAGCGGTTGGCGCAGTTCCGCGCCGTAACCGCTCCCCAAAGCCAGCGGCAGGGCGCCGAACAGCGCGGCCAGCGTGGTCATCAGGATGGGCCGGAAGCGCAGCATGCAAGCCTGAAAGATCGATTCGCGCGAATCCAGGCCGCGCTCGCGCTCAGCCAGCAGCGCAAAGTCTATCATCATGATCGCATTTTTCTTGACGATGCCGATCAGCAAAATCACGCCGATCAGCGCGATGATGCTGAACTCCTTGTCGCAAGCCATCAAGGCCAGCAAGGCGCCGACGCCGGCCGAGGGCAGGGTGGATAGTATCGTCAACGGATGTATAAGGCTTTCGTATAACACGCCCAGCACGATGTAAATGCTGATCAACGCGGCCAAAACCAGCCAGGGCTGGCTGCGCAAGGCTTCCTGAAACGCCTTGCCCGAGCCTTGAAAGCTGCCGGTAATGGCAGCCGGCAGGCCAATGTCGCGCAACGCTTGATTTATTGCAGCATCGGCCGTGGACATCGAAATGCCCGGTTTTAAATTAAACGACAATTCGGTCACGGCAAACTGGCCTTGATGATGCACCGATAGCGGCGCATTGCTCGGCGCGAAGCCAGCCAAGGCGGATAGCGGCACTTGCTTAGGCTGCGCCGGCGTACCGTCGGTGCCGGTTCGGCCGGGTGCGCTGATATAGAGTTGTTTCAGGCTATCCGGCGATTGCCAGTACTGCGGCGCCAGTTCCATCACCACCCGGTATTGATTCAGCGGATTGTAAATCACCGACACCTGGCGCTGCCCAAAGGCACTGTTCAGGCTGTTGTCGATCAAGGCCTGGCTGACGCCATAACGCGCGGCCAGATCGCGGTTGACGGTCAGGCCGATTTGTTCGCCCTTGTCCTGCTGGCTGGTACTGACGTCGCTCAATTCCGGCAGCCGGGCCAGTGCCGCTTGCACCTTGGGCGTCCACTCCCGCAATAGATCCAGATCGTCGGCCTGCAAAGTGTAATCCAACATGCCAAACGACATGCGTCCGCCAATCCGCAGCTCCTGGGCCGGAAACATATGCAAACTGGCGCCGGGCACCCGGCCCGCAGCCTTGCGCAAGCGTTCCATCACCACCTCGACGCCGTCGCGCTGTTCATGCGGAATTAAGGTAACGAAAATCCGCGCGCTGTTGCTGCTTTGCGAACTGCCGGCAAAGCCGGCGACATTGGCGACCGCCGGATCTTTTTGCAAAATCTCGGAGATTTGCGCGAATTGCTTTTGCAGGGTTTGGAACGAGGTGTTTTGATCGGTTTGAATCTCGCCGAGCAAGCGGCCGCCGTCCTGGGTTGGGAAAAAACCTTTGTCGATAGCGCCGTATAAATAAATATTTAAAGCGATGGTCGCCAGCAACAAAGTCAGCATGATACGGCCGTGGCGCAAGGCCCAGCTCAGGCTGATCCGGTAGATGTTCTGTATCCAATCGAAAGCCGCGCCTATGCCGTGATAGACGGCGCCATGTTCCTTGGATTCCTTACCCAGCCAGCGCGCGCAGAGCATGGGGGTGGTAGTTAGCGAGATCACCAGCGAGACCAGCACCGCTGCCGACAAGGTCACTGCAAACTCCCGAAACAGCCTACCCGGCACGCCGCCCATCAACAAAATTGGCAGGAACACCGCTACCAGCGACACGCTCATCGCCAATACGGTGAAGCCCACTTCTTTGGCTGCCAATAGCGCCGCGCGGAATGGCAGCACGCCTTCTTCGATATGCCGGTTGGTGTTTTCCACCACCACAATTGCATCGTCCACTACAAAACCGGTGGCGATGGTCAAGGCCATCAAGGTTAGGTTGTTGATACTAAAACCGCAGAAATACATCACCGCACAAGACCCCAGTAAGGAAGCAGGCACCGCGACGATGGGCACCGCCGCCGAGCGTGGATTACGCAGAAATACCAGCACCACCAGAATCACCAGTAACACGGCGACGAACAAGCCGTGTTCGACTTCTGTAATCGAGGCACGGATGGATAAGGATCTATCCACCACCACCGAGAGTTCGATATTGCTGGGCAGCGCTGCCCGCAAAGCGGGCATTACCGCCAGCACTTGATCGACGGTCTGAATCACATTCGCCAAGGGTTGTTTGCGGATAATCAACAGCACTGAAGGCTTGCCGTTTTTGGCACCGGTATTGCGCAAATCCTCGACGGAATCGACCGCTTCGCCCAGATCGGCAATCGTCACCGGCGCGCCGTTGCGATACGCAACAATCAACGGCAGATATTCCTCGGCTTTACGGGCCTGGTCGTTGGCTTGAATCTGCCAGCGGGTGTTGGCGCTTTCCAGTACGCCCTTGGGCCGGGTGACGTTGGTTTGGGCGATGGTGTTGCGCACGTCTTCCAGGCCAATGCCGTATTTACTCAGCGCGTTGGGGTTCAGTTCCACACGCACCGCCGGTAATGCCGCGCCGCCGATCTGTACCTGGCCGATGCCGGGGATTTGCGAAATTTTTTGCAGCAAAATCGTCGACGCGGAGTCGTACATCTGGCCGCGCGTAAAACTGTCCGAGGTCAGAGCCAGGATCAGAATCGGCGAATCCGACGGGTTGTCGCGCCGGTAGCTGGGCCGATTGGGCATATTGCTGGGCAACATGCTGGCGGCTGCGTTGATCGCGGCCTGTACGTCGCGGCAGGCGCCGTCGATGTCGCGGTTTAAATCGAATTGCAAGGTAATCTGCGTAGAGCCTTGGGAACTGCTGGAGGTCATTTCCGTAACCCCGGCGATCCGGCCGAGCGCGCGTTCCAGCGGCGTGGCGACCGTCGCGGCCATCGTCTCGGCGCTGGCACCGGGTATCTGCGCCTGTACCGATACGGTGGGAAAGTCCACTTGCGGCAGCGAGGAAATGGGTAGATTTAAAAACGCCAGCACGCCGCATAAGGCAATGGCTATGGTCAATAAGGTAGTGGCGACCGGGCGGCGGATGAATAATTCGGACAGGTTCATGGTTGGCTTGGGTCCTCTGCCGCTTGTTCCACTTGATTCAGCCCCAGACCGGCGTTAACCTGCCGCGCCAACCTGTCCATGGCCAGATAAATTACCGGCGTGGTGTACAGCGTCAACAATTGGCTGAGCAGTAAGCCGCCGACCATCGTGATACCCAGCGGATGGCGCAACTCGGAGCCGACGCCGCTACCCAACATCAACGGTAGCGCACCCAATAGCGCAGCCAAGGTGGTCATCAAAATCGGCCGAAAGCGCAACAAACAAGCCTGAAAAATGGCTTGCTCGGGTGGCAGATGTTGCTTCCGTTCCGCTTCCAGCGCAAAGTCTATCATCATGATCGCGTTCTTCTTGACGATGCCGATCAACAAAATGATGCCGATGATGCCGATGATGCCCAGGTCGCCGCCGGAGACTTGTAGCGCCAACAACGCGCCAACGCCGGCCGAGGGCAGGGTGGACAAGATCGTGATCGGATGGATATAGCTTTCGTACAGCACGCCCAGCACGATATACACCGTGACGATGGCAGCCAGGATTAGCCACAGCGTATTGCCTAGAGAAGCCTTAAAGGCTTGCGCGGCGCCCTGGTATTCGCTGCGGATGGCTAGCGGCAATTCGATCTCGCTTTTAGCGGCATCGACGGCGGCGACCGCATCACCCAGCGCATAACCGGGTGCCAGATTGAAGGACACCGTCGTGACCGGGAACTGGTCCAGATGGCTGATCGCCAATGTGGTCGGCCGCTCCGACAGTTCGGCGATGGCCGACAACGGTACTTGGGTGCCGTTGGTGGATGGTATGCGCAATTCGTTCAAGGCTTGCGGACCGGTCTGCTCGGCCGGATCGACTTCCAATACCACCCGATACTGATTGGCCTGGGTGAAGATGGTCGAGACCAGACGTTGGCCGTAAGCGCTGTATAAGGCGTTGTCCACAGCTGCGGTACTGACACCAAGCCGGCTGGCGGTGGCGCGGTCGATCTTCACAAACACTTGGCGACCTTGGTCCTGCACGTCGCTGACCACGTCGGCAAATTCGGGCCGGCCGTGCAAGGCATCTACCAGCTTGCCGGTCCATCGGTTCAAATCATCGATGTCGGCGCCTTCCAGGGTAAATTGGTATTGGGTGCGGCTGACCCGGTTTTCCATCGTTAAATCCTGCACCGGTTGCAGGTATAACACGCTGCCGGGCGATTCGGCCAAACGGGTTTTCAAGCGGGCGATAATTTCGTTAGCCGATGGGCGTTGATCGTGCGGCTTTAAGTTGATCAAAAACCGGCCGCTATTGGGCGTGGCGTTGACGCCATCGACGCCGATAAATGACGACAGACTTTCCACGGCCGGATCTTCAAGTATCAATTTGGCCAGCTTTTGCTGTTGCTCGGCCATGGCCGGAAACGACACGTTTTGCGGCGCTTCGGAAAAGCCTTGAATGATGCCGGTATCCTGGCTGGGGAAAAAGCCTTTCGGTATCCAGATATACATCGCCGCGGTCAATGCCACAGTCACAAAAAACACCAGCAAGGTCGCCGTTTGCCGTTGCATCACCCAACTCAGGCTGCGGCCGTAGGTCTTGATCAAGCGGCCGAACCAGTCGTCGCCGATTTCGTCTTCGCTATGGTTGCCGGCGCCGGGGCGCAGCAGTTTGGCGCACATCATCGGCGTCAGGGTCAATGACACCACCGCCGAAATCAAGATCGCTACCGCCAGCGTAATCGCAAATTCTCGGAATAAACGGCCCACCACATCCGACATGAACAGCAGTGGAATCAATACCGCCACCAGCGAAAAAGTCAGCGAAATAATGGTAAAGCCAATCTGCGCCGAACCTTTCAATGCGGCTTGCAACGGCGCTTCGCCGCGCTCGATATAGCGGGAAATGTTTTCGATGACCACGATGGCATCGTCCACCACAAAGCCGGTGGCGATGGTCAGTGCCATCAGGGTTAAATTGTTGATGCTGAAATCGGCCAGATACATCGCCGCAAAGGTGCCTACTAAAGACAGCGGCACCGCAACGCCGGGAATGATGGTGGCCGGGATATTGCGCAGAAACAGGAAGATCACCATCACTACCAGCGCCACGGCCAGTAATAGTTCGAATTGCACGTCGTGTACCGAGGCGCGAATCGTTACGGTGCGGTCGGTTAATGGCGTGACCTCTATGCCGGGCGGCAGCGAGGCTTGCAGTTTGGGCAGCAGTTCCTGAATGCTATCCACCACCTCGATCACATTGGCGCCGGGCTGGCGCTGGATGTTGACGATAACGGCCGCATTGTCGTTGGCCCAGGCGGCCAGACGCACGTTCTCGGCACCATCGACCACTTCGGCGACGTCCGCCAATTTGACCGGCGCGGCATTTTTGTAAGCCACCACCAACTCGCGGTATTCGGCCGGTGAGCGCAATTGATCGTTGCTGTCTATCGTCGCGGCGCGGCTTGGGCCGTTGATCGAGCCTTTGGGTTGGTTGACGTTGGCGGCGGCAATCGCGCTGCGCAGGTCTTCCAGGCTGATGCCGTAAGCGGCCAGCGCTTTGTGGTTGGCCTGGATGCGTACCGCCGGCCGTTGGCCGCCGCTGATGCTGACCATGCCGACGCCGGGCAATTGGGCAATTTTTTGCGCCAGCCGGGTATCGACCAAATCTTCTACCTTAAATAGGGGCAGAGATTGGGCGCTGACCGCCAGCGTCATGATGGGGGTATCGGCCGGATTCACCTTGCTGTAGATGGGTGCTTGAGGCAAATCGTCGGGTAGAAAGTTGGCGGCGGCGTTGATCGCGGCTTGTACGGTTTGCTCGGCAACGTCCAGGTCCAAGTGCAAGTTAAACTGCAAGGTAATCACCGACGCGCCGCCGGAACTGGTGGAGCTCATTTGCGTCAAGCCCGGCATTTGTCCGAATTGGCGTTCCAGCGGCGCGGTAACGATGGAGGTCATCACTTCCGGGCTGGCGCCAGGGTACAGCGTGGTGACCTGGATGGTCGGATAATCGACCTGCGGCAGCGCCGAGACCGGTAATAGCCGATAAGCCAGTATCCCCACCAACAATAAAGCCACCATCAACAAGGAGGTGGCGACTGGCCGCAGAATGAATAGGCGCGAAGGATTGAAGCCGGCCTTGCCCGGATCGCTGAGACTCATGACTTATCCGCGCCGCCGGCGTCTGCCGGATTCGTCATTGGGTTTGGGTTGCAACTCGGGTTTGGCGGCGACTGCTTGGCCGTCTTTCTCGGCCACATCCACCACCGCGCCGTCCTTGACCCGGTCGATGCCAGTGAGGATGAGTTGTTCTCCCGGTGCCAGATTATGTTCGATAGCCACTTTTTCGCCTTCGCTGGGGCCGGGTTCGACGCGCCGCAGGTGGGCAATATTTTCGGCATCGACCACATACACAAACGCACCCTGGGTATCGTGTTGCAAGGCGCTGCTGGGTATCTGTGTAACGCCGTGCAAGGTATCCAGATGCATGCGCACGTTAACAAATTGATTAGCAAACAGGGTTTGCTCCTGATTGTCGAATTGCGCCTTTAGTTTGATGGTGCCGGTGGTCGGGTCGATCTGATTGTCCAGCGCGGTAAGCTTGCCTTCCGCCAGCTTCAGCTTGCCGCCTCGGTCGTAGGCCTCTATTTTAATAGCCTGACCGTCGCGATAGCGCTTTACTACCTCCGGCAATTTATCTTCCGGCAAGGTGAACACCACGCTGATCGGCTGTAATTGGGTGATTACCACCAAACCGTTGGCGTCGTTGGCGCGAACGATATTGCCTTGGTCGATCTGACGCAGGCCGGCCCGGCCGGAAATTGGCGCGGTCAGCTTGGCATAGCTCAATTGCAACTTGGCGCTATCGACCAAGGCCTGATCCATTTCCACGTTACCTTGATATTGTTTGACCTGTGATGCCTGGGTGACGGTTTGCTGGGCGGCGATGGAATCTTGAGCCAGCAAGGTTTCATAACGGGCATGATCCAGTTCGGCGTTTTTCAACAGCGCCTGGTCGCGCAGCAACTGGCCCTGGGCTTGTTGCAATTGCATCTGGAAGGGCCGCGGATCGATTTCGGCTAGTAAGTCGCCGGCTTTGACCATTTGGCCCTCGCTGAACGCCACTTTTACCAGTTCGCCGTCCACCCGCGGTTTGACGGTGACGGTGCGCAACGCGGTGACTGTGCCGAGCGCATTCAGATAAACCGGAAAATCGCCGCTGCTGGCTGACTGGGTAGCGACGACCGCAGGAGCATCTGGTTGTTCAAAAAAGCGCCGGCCTTTGCCGCCACCGCGCTCGGCTTTAGTATCCGGGGCGGCTTCGCTGTGCTGAAAATAGACGCCGGCGCTGGCCAGGCTCACCACTAATAGTGCGCCGGTCCACAACCAGGGCCGGCGCTTGCTCGACGAGGGTAAATCGGAAATTTGTGGGTTCATGCTTGGATGCGTTTAGGTAAGGTTTGCGAGCGGATGGCACGGATGCCGGCCAGCGAAAAGTCCACCACATGTTCGGCGAAGGCACCGATGTCGCTCATGTCATTGGGGAGGGCGCGCTGCGGCCGGGCTTGTTGCGTTTGTTTCAGGCGCAGCAATTGAAAACATTGGCCCATGATGCTGGCGTGGCAATATTGCAATTGTTGTTCGCTGGCGTCCTGGCCCAGGCATTCGCGCAGCAAACCGAACATTTGTTGGCGCTGCGGATTGATTTCCTTTTCCAGAATGTCGGCCAGCAAGCGGGTCGGCTGCGCCATTTCCTTGTGAATGATGGCAAACGAATAAGATTCGTCGTCGGCCAGGCGGCGGATTAGCGATTTTATGCGCCCGGCCAACCGTTGCTCTACCGGCGCCTGCCGAGGCACGCCTCCGTCGGGCGGATGCTGGCCTAACTCCTGATTGAAAGCATGCCGCCAAGCTTCCAGATAAAGGGTTTGCTTGTCGCCAAAGTGATAATTCACCGAGGCAATATTGGCTTGGGCCTGCTCGCAAATTTCGGCGATGGTCGCGTCCTGATAGCCTTTCTCGGCAAAGATGCGGCCGGCGGCATTCAACAATCGCTCGCGAGTTTTCTCCGACTTGGTTTTTAGGTCAGTCATGCGTAGTACTGGAACGATGAGAGGATAAATGTGAAATTGCTAATTCAAATACGCATTTAACAAAGCACGCTACATGCCAACTTTGGGAAGGTGGCGTTTTAGAGGGTCTAGCCGCGATTGCTGCGCAGGATTGCTTGAAATTCAGCAGCGATTGGCTGCGGGGTGTTGATGGCGGGGCAGAACCCACTTGTTGCTGAGGCGCCCGCCAGCAACGAAAGTTTATTGGGATTTCTAAGTCAGGCCTGTTTGCGCTGAGATTGAGGCGCCGGCATTCAGCCAGCCGGTGCCTCAATTGTTGATCTGCTTATCGCGAAGCTTTGGTGATGCCGATGGTTTTGCGCAGATCGCCTAAGGTCACCACACGCGGACCGTGCAAGGCAGCGATCTGTCCAACATCCAATTTAAGCCGTTGAATATTTTCATACAGATTCAGCGAATAAGGGTTCACGGATGTGGGCGCCGGCGCGTTAGCCGCTTGCGGCGTATAGGCGTCGGCCTCGATCAATATCTTTTCCTTGGGCAAATACACCGCAACAAAGGCGTCGTTGTGGCTATTCTCAGCCAAGGCATGAATTTCAATATTGCGTTTGCCGTCAGAAATCACCTGTTTGCCGGCAAAGCTGAGGAAGTTTGGCGCTTTTTTGGACTTCTCCAGATTGTCGGGGTAAATACTATGCGGTGCAGCCCAGACTTTTTCGTAATAAGCCTGATTGGGCTGATGGGTGACGATAGTGGCGCCGGCATCGACGAAGGTGCGCAAGCCGCCGCTGTGGTCAAAGTGCGCGTGAGTATTGATCACGTATTTGATCGGTTTATTGGGGATGGTTTCCTTGAGTTTTTCGATTAGCGCCAAGGAGCGTTCTTCGTTTTGCGGTGCTTCTACCAGCACGATATGGTTTAGCTGCTCGATAGCCACGCTATGGTGAGTACCGCCGGTCAAATAATACACGCCGTCCGCAAGTTTATTGGCTGCGACGATAATGTTCAGTTTCTTGGCGGCTTCGGCAGGTACCGCGATGTCTACCGGCGGGTTGGCTTTTACTGTGATGACGTTCAAATCCAATACCGGATAGCCGCCTTGCAGACGCACGATATGGCTGGGAAACAAGCCGCCGCCAAATTCCTTGTAGTCGCTGTATTGCGTTTCCAGTAAGGTGTAGCCAAGCACCGGATTGTCAATCCAGGTTTTGACCTTGGTTAATTGGTGGCGGGCATTCAATGTCCCCTGGTAGCGGTATTTGCCGTCCAAAGTAAAGCTGACTTCGGTATCGGTGCCCTTGTCTTCAGTTTTGGCCTGATGGCTCTGCGCTGCTCTTAAAAATCCTTGTGGCGTGGCCCAGATTTCGGCGGCGCGTTCTTCGCTAGCGGTGGGTTGCGTGGTGATGGCGGGGTTAGCGCTGGTGGCGCCGGCCGCAGGCGGGGCAATATTCCAGGCATAAGCGCCGCTGACGTATTGATCAACCTTTTGCTCGGTGGGTTGCGGCCGATTCCGCCCCGGCTCTATCTCTTGCAAACGGCTGATTTGCACGCGGGCGCTGGCGGTTTCGTAATTGATGTCGGCGGTGTAGTTTTTGACGGCAAACGGCGGCCAGGGCAGGTCGGGATTCGGCGCCTGACCGAATTGGTACCAACGGCCGGTGCCGCTAAATTCGATGGATTTGAGGTTCGTGACGCCCGCGGCATCGCTGGCTAATTGGATGCTGTTTTGCTGCAGCGAACTACAGCCGGTGAAAATAAGCGCGGTTAAACCGGCCGTTCGGTATAGCAATTTATACATGTTAACTCCTGTTGGTTTGAAATAGGTGTATGGATCGGTAAGGGTCAAATTAGGCTGTCTGCCGCTAATGCCGGCCGGTTGGACAGTGTCGCTACTGGGATTTTCGGCGCTGATTGATTTCAATTGGAGCTGAGCTCAGCAAGAGCTGTGCCGTTTAACGGTAGGCCGCAAACCCGGCGCAACCAGGGGGATGGCTTATGTTGATAGGAAGGGCGATATGCTGCTCAACTAGCAACGTTTGCTGCTTAGGTGTTTATGCAGAATCAGCTCGGTGTGCCGTGTCGGGCCCGATGATAAAAACAACATGCAGTGCGTCTTACGCATCTTGTCTTTATGCCAATATCTGAAATAGACATCGAAATATATCGTTTTTAAAGAGAGTCTGGCGCTGGATAGAATTTCCCTAAGCTTGTCACACAGGGAAACCTTTTATGTCGTTTGCAAAAATATCATGGGCCATGTTGGGATCTTTTACCGCGTTGGCTGTGTGCGTGCCCGCCGCGAACGCCACCAACGGCTATTTTGCCCACAGCTACGGCGCCCGGAGTAAAGCCTTGGCCGGGGCCAGTACCGGTTTTGCGCAGGATGCGATTGTCTCGGCGATAAACCCGGCGGGCCTAGCCTATGTGGGTGATCGTCTGGATTTGGAATTTGAATTATTCAGTCCGCATCGTGAATACCGCGTAAACGGCGGCGGCATGTTGGCGACCGGGTCGGTCGAAAGCGACAGCGAGTATTTTCCGGTGCCGACCCTGGGTTGGAGTTACAAATTGGATTCTGAGCAAACCCTTGGTGTAGCGATGTACGGCAATGGTGGGATGAACACCGATTACAAACCATTAGTTAACGGTAATGGCTTATTTACCGGCGCGAACGGCACGTTCGGCGCTGGCCGCACCGGTATCGATATGGCGCAAGCGTTTATCGTCGGCACCTACGCGCATTCGTTTGCTAAAGGCCGTTATGCGCTCGGAATATCGCCGATTTTTGCGGCGCAGACTTTCAAGGCCAGAGGCCTGAATACATTCGGTCAATTCGGTTTTTCCAGTGAACCGGATCATTTATCGGATCAGGGACGCGATTATTCTTTCGGTGCCGGCTTCCGGGTAGGCGGATTGGCCGAGTTAACGCCGGGTTTGCGATTGGGTGCGTCTTACAAAAGCCGCATCTATATGTCCAAGTTCGAACGCTACTCCGGCTTATTTGCCCAGGGCGGTGGTTTTGATATTCCGGACAGCTTTAATGTTGGATTGTCCTGGGATGTTAGCAAAGCGCTGACCGCCAATTTTGACGTCGAGCATATCCGCTACAGTGAAATTAAATCGGTCGGCAACACCTTTCAGGGCAATTTGCTGGGACACGCCGACGGCCGAGGTTTTGGCTGGAACGATATGACGATTTATAAAGCCGGGGTGCAGTGGCAGCAAAGCCCGGATTGGATTTGGCGCGGCGGCCTGAGTTATGGGCAGCAACCCATTGAAGGCTCCGAGGTGCTGTTCAATATTCTGGCGCCTGGGGTGCAGGAATGGCACTTGACCGGCGGCTTAAGTCACGCGCTTAGCAAACAAGACGAACTCAGTTTTGCGTTTATGTATTCGCCGCAGAAAACCATTACCGGCCCAAATCCATTGAGTCCGGGCCAATCCATCGATTTGTCGATGAGCCAGTTTTCGCTGCAATTTGGTTGGACTCGGCGGTTTTAATTCATTCAGGGCTCTCCTCCCTCTCAAGCGCCGTCAAGGCGCTTCTTTTTAAACGACTGTTACAACATATGCCGATGACTTTTCCCGCTGCTAACCGGATTGCCAATCTTAAACCGTCCGATATACGTCTGATGACCCGCGAGTGCGAACGCATCGGCGGGATCAATCTGGGTCAGGGCTTAGGCGATTTGCCGGCACCGGCCCTAGTGCGGGACGGTGCGATAAAGGCTATTCAAGACGGCCTCAATACCTACACTGCCTCGGAAGGTGTGCCGCCATTACGGCAGGCGATTGCCGCCAAGCTTAAGCGCGACAATGGTTTGGACGTCGATCCTGACAGTCAGATCGTGATTAGCGGCGGCACAACGGGGGCATTTGCAGCTACTTTGACGGCGCTATTAAACCCGGGCGACGGCATTTTGCTGATGGAGCCTTACTACGGCTACCATTTGAACACGATTTTGCTCAACGGCCTGGAGCCGCAGTTTTTAACCTTGGCGCCGCCGACTTTTGCGCTTGACGAAGCGGCGTTGCGTGCCGCCCTAAAACCCAATACCCGGGCAATCGTGGTTTGCACACCCAGTAATCCCAGCGGCAAACTCTTCAGTGCCGCCGAGTTGGCAATCATCGAGCGAGTAGCCGAGCAGCACAATTTGCTGGTTATTTCCGACGAAATCTACGAATACATCACCTACGACGGCGTGCCGCATATTTCCCCGGCCAGTGTCGGCAATCTGGCCAAGCGTACGGTCAGTATCATGGGCTTTTCCAAAACCTTTAGCATTACCGGTTGGCGGCTGGGTTATGCGGTCGCCGAACCGGCATTGGCACAGGCGATAAATTTGGTTAACGATTTACTCTATGTTTGTGCACCGTCGCCTTTGCAATACGGCGCGGCAGCCGGTTTGCAGGCGCCGCCGGACTATTTTCAGCAGCTCAGGGCGCAGTATCAACGCAAGCGCGACATCATTTGCGCCGGCTTGCATGCGGCTGGTTTGACGCCCTTAGTACCGCAAGGCGCCTACTACGTGTTAGCCGACATCGGCCACTTTGGGTATCCCACCGCCAAAGCCGCCGCATTAGCTATTCTGGAACAGACCGGTGTCGCCAGCATTCCGGGCGGTTCCTTTTATCAAAGCGCCGCCGGCGAGGGTTTGATTCGATTTTGCTTTGCTAAGGATGACGCGACCTTGCATGAAGCAGTTAAGCGTTTGAGTAACTTCCACCCTTGATCAATTTGCTAAAGGCTTTTAAGCAAAATAATGTGTGGCTTGTGCTTTCTGGTAGTTGTTTAAACAACAGGCAGTCAACAATTGCTGCGCGTGAGGCAGCAGTGTAGCGATGGCTAATTTGCTAAATACTATGTCAAACAAGCACTTGAAAGCTGGCACGCAAGTTGATTTATGAAAGGAATTAAGCATTTATCGAACACCATGTCCAAATCTACCGTTTCCCGACTCGCCAGCACCCGAATTCCCACGGCGTATGGCGACTTTCAACTCTGCTATTACAGCAACACCCTGGATAACAAAGAACATCTGGCGTTTGTGATGGGTAGCGTCAGCGATGCCGACAATGTCTTGGTGCGCATCCACTCCGAATGTTTTACCGGCGATGTGCTGGGTTCCAGACGTTGCGACTGTGGTGAACAACTGGATCGCTCGTTGCAATTGATCGCCAGCCAGGGTGCCGGCGTTTTAGTTTATCTGCGCCAGGAAGGCCGCGGTATCGGCCTGTTGCAAAAAATGCGCGCTTATAACTTGCAAGACCAAGGTTACGACACGGTGGACGCCAATTTGTTGCTGGGCCACGGTGCCGATGAACGAGATTACTCGTTGGCAGTCCGCATTCTGGAGGAGCTGGGTGTCAAGTCGATACGCCTGATGACCAACAATCCGTTAAAGATTCAAGCTTTGGAAAGCGAGGGCATGCTTGTCAAAGCTCGTATTCCTTTGGAAGCCGCGGTTAATGCCGACAATCAAGGCTATTTGCTGACTAAAGTTAGGCGTATGGATCATCTATTGTGGGTTAAACCTGCCGCTATCAGGGTAAGCGAGAGAGCCGCACATGCTTGTGAACCAGCAGATTGAGCGCTGGCTGATCGCCCAAACAGCGTTTTCCGAATCAGCGGAACGGCCGTTTGTCACGCTAAGTTATGCGCAAAGTTGGGATGGCAGCATTACCACGCGCGCCGGTGAAACCTTGGGCTTGAGCGGTTCCGAGTCGCGGCGTTTGACCCACCAACTCCGTAGTCTGCATGACGGCATCCTGGTTGGTATCGGCACGGTGCTGACCGATGACCCGCAATTAACGGTGCGCGAATGGGATGGGCACAACCCGCAACCCATCGTGCTGGATAGCGGTTTACGCACGCCGCCGACCGCTCGCCTCTGCCAACGCAAGGATAAAGACTGCTGGCTGCTAACCTGTTTAAAACCCGACGGGACATTCGGCGGCAACGCCGAAATCATCACTTTAGCCGGCGATGACGATGGGCGTGTTGACCTGTCGGCAGCCCTGCAACGACTTTGGGAAAAAGGCATCCGGACATTGATGGTGGAGGGCGGCAGTCAGGTCATCACCGCGTTTTTAAAAGCGCAATTGGCGGATGCCTTGGTATTGACCATTGCGCCGACTTTGGTCGGCGGTTACAAGGGCGTCGGCAATCTGGATTTAGGCTGTAAAAGCCAATTGCCGCAAATTCGTCCATTACATTCGCAAATGCTGGGACAAGATTTGATCATGTGGGGCAATCTGCATTACCGGGAGATGGCGGTAGCATGAGGGCCCGTCAGCTTTGGTTTATCAAGCCCGGAGAGGTTGAAATCCGCGAGCAGCGCTTGCCGCCGTTGCAGCCTGGGCAAATATTGGTGAAGAGTCTTTGCTCGGCGATAAGCGCCGGTACGGAAATGCTGGTTTACCGGGGACAATTGCCCACCGATATTGCGTTGGATGCCTCGCTGGCGGCCTTGCAGCAGCAAAACGCTTATCCCTTGCAATATGGTTATGCCTGCGTAGGCAACGTCGAACAAATCGGCGCTGGCGTCGATGCCTCTTGGTTAAATAAGCGCGTGTTTTCGTTTCAGCCGCACGCCAGTCATTTTATCGCTACACTGGATCAACTCATCGCGTTGCCGGATGATGTCGAACCCGAGGCGGCGGTGTTTTTAGCCAACATGGAAACGGCGGTCAATCTGATACTGGACGGCAGTCCGGGTTTAGGCGAACGAGTGACTGTTTTAGGGCAAGGCATCGTCGGCTTATTGCTATCCAGCTTACTGGCTCGTTTTCCCTTGGCGCAGTTGCTGGCTTTGGATGAAATCGGCAAACGCAGCAATTACGCCGAGTGGTTGGGTGTACACCGAACTTTCGACCCAAAGTCTGATAGGCAAATTGCCGAATTGAAAGATGCTTTACGATTGCCCGTGGAATTATCGGCAACACCGAACTCCGGCGCCGATCTGATCTACGAAGTCAGCGGCGCACCGGCAGCCTTGAATCTGGCTATCGACCTGTGCAGCTATTCCGGGCGCATCGTGATCGGCAGTTGGTACGGTAACAAATCCGCTTCCGTACAACTGGGTGGAGTGGCCCATCGCAATCGAATCAGATTCATTAGCAGCCAAGTCAGCAGTATTGCGCCGGAATTGACGGGGCGCTGGGATAAGGCCCGGCGTTTTCAACAGGCTTGGCGGATGATTCGGCAGGTGAAGCCGCAAGCACTGATCAGTCATCGCATTCCCATCGACCAAGCCGCAGACGTTTACCAGCTGCTGGATCAAGCGCCGGAACAAGTCTTACAAGCCGTTTTTATCTATTAATAGACCATAGCTTTAGCTAATCGCCGTGAATTTAGCCCCCTCTCCTCGTGGGAGAGGGCTGGGGTGAGGGGGATAAAACCCTAGTCTAACCTTCGCCTAAATGACATGTTAGTACCAGAGAAGGAACAAGGCATTGGCCGCCAGTAACAAAAATAGCCACCGAAACCCAAGGAAAACCAACATGTACAGCGTAGCCGTCAGCCGAGACTTTATCGCCAACCATTACTTAATCGGCGGCGATTGGGGCAGCGAAAACCAACCCCACGCCCATCATTACATCGCCGAAGTGCGTATCGACGGCGAGGAACTGGATCAGCACGGCTATCTGGTGGACATCGTTGCTATCGAAGCCGCGTTGGATGAAATAGTCGCCGGTTTTCGCGACCAAATGCTCAACGACAAACCGGAGTTTGCGGGCTTAAACCCCAGTATCGAGCACTTCAGCCGCATTATCTGCGAAAAAATCGCCGCAGCCATTAATCCACCGGGCACAGGCAGATTGCGGGTAAAACTCTGGGAAAACGCCACCTGTTGGGCGGCTTACCGCTTGGCGTTCTAAGCGCTAAACAACGTGCATGTCGGCTTGCTGATCGTTGGAGATATGGACAGCGTCAGCGGTGGCTATTTGTATAACCGCAAGTTGGTGGCTTACCTGCAAAGCCAAGGTGACCAGGTCAGCATTATCAGCTTGCCGCCGCATAATTATTGGCGGCTGTTGGCGGAAAATATTACCGGCGATTTGCTGGAGAAAATCGCCGCAGCCAAGCCGGATATTCTGATTCAAGACGCCATAGCGCATCCGGCCGTGTTTTATTTGAATCGGCGCATCAGTAAACAACTCGACATCCCGATAATTGCCCTGGTGCATCTGCTAGCCAGCATCGACCACTCGCCTTGGCACAGTGCCTGGCTCTATCGGATTATCGAGCGCCGCTATTTACAAACGGTGAACGGCATCATCGCCAACAGCCGGACCACGCTAAGCCAAATCCAACAGCTACTGGCCGGCGAATTACCTCCGCACTGTATTGCTGTGCCGGCCGGCGATAATTTTGCGGGCGTAAACATCGATCACACAGCCGTGTTAAACCGCGCGCTGGAGCCCGGACCGCTGAGAATATTGCTGGTAGGCAACGTCATCCGCCGCAAGGGTTTGCATGTGCTGCTCGAAGCCCTTAGCCAACTGCCTGCACCGGACTACCTGCTCAGAGTGGCCGGACGGCTGGATATGGAGCCGGGCTATGTCGCGTATATCAAAACCTTGATTCAAGATGCCGGATTGACCCAAAACATGTCCTTGCTCGGTTCCGTGCAAGGTGAAGCGTTGGCCGATTTGTACCGGCAACACCATCTATTAGTCATGCCGTCCGCTTACGAAAGCTATGGCATTGTCTATGTGGAATCTCAGCAATTCGGCTTGCCGGTGATCGGCACCATGGCGGGAGCTGCCTGGGAGATTATTCGTGAAGGAGATAACGGCTATTTGATCGAACCCGAAGGTCATGTCGCCTTAGGCAATTTGTTAAAAACCCTGCATCATGATCGGCAACTGCTGGCTCGATTGGGCGCTAACGCCCTGCAATTCTATGCCGACCATCCCAAATGGGAGACAAGTTGCGCCGGCATCCGCGCGTTTTTATCGGGTCAAGTAATCGGGCAAAACCGATAAACGCTCAGCCATTCGCCAACAATCGCGTGCGCCGGCTGGCAAGTCCCTGTCGAGCACAGCTATCGATGTAGTGGTGCAGCGCCACCTGCGCATTGGTTTTAGAGGAAAACGGCCCTTTGCGGCCTTCCCGAGTCAAAAAATACCAGGCGTGTAAGCCTGTACCAGGATTAACTACAGACAAAAATCGTTCCGTGCGAAACATAGACCACTCACTATCAAGGATTAAACAGGCGTGATGCCGATAATGTCGTATCACTATTTATGCCATGTTTATAAGCCTTGCCAAGTCTGGCCTTATTACACCGGATTAGAGAAAAATTGTTGCTGGAGATACTGATACTGTTGCTCGGGTGTATGGTAAACAATTTGGCGGGATGGCTCACAGGACTAAGCTAGGGCTAAACTCAATGGGCTTCGTAGGATGGGTAGAGCGAAGCGAAACCCATCGCTAACTTCAAACTTACGCTGAAAAAAATGACTGAATACCGTCGCCATCGTGTCCAGGGTGGCACTTACTTTTTTACGGTAAATCTGGCGGATAGAAGCCAAACACTACTGACGGATCATATTGAGATTTTGCGAGAATCCTTCCGTATGGTTAAACAAAAACATCCATTTACAATGGAAGCGATTGTAGTGTTGCCGGAACATCTGCACGCCATTTGGATATTACCCGATGGTGAAGATGATTTCAGTTTGCGCTGGCGACAAATCAAATCAGAATTTTCCAGGCATATTGAAATTGGTGAGAAAATTTCCCATAGCCGTATTCGTAAAAATGAAAGAGGAATCTGGCAAAGACGATTTTGGGAGCACCGAATAAAGGATGATAACGACTTTGCCAGACATGTGGATTACATTCATTTCAATCCAGTAAAACATGGTCACGTCACAACTGTCGCGGATTGGCCTTATTCATCGTTTCATCAGTATGTTAAGCGAGGGATTATTCCGGTTGATTGGGGCGGAGTAATGGGATTGGAAAATGATTTAAATTTGGAATAAGAATATTTATGAATTTTTACCTGATGGGTTTCGCTGGCGCTCTACCCATCCTACCGCTAAAAGAAAATTGGAAAGACAATGACAAATATAAATATTCAAAAATATAGTAGCCAAATTCAAGAAATGTCCTTGTGGGCTAAGAAGTTCACGAATTGGGATAAACTTCGCGCTATACAAAACAGCAAGATAATAAGTTCAACGTACGTATGGTTATTTGTTGTTCCACTTGTGGCAAAGTTATTGTCGAAAATAAATGAATCCATAAAAATAACTATCGACGGTAGTGTGTACGAATTTGTGATAGAGCTACCATTCTCCTGGGAGGTGTTCTTTTATTCGTCATTATGCTTTGTTATCGGTAATGTTATTTTTCTAGTTTTAGCTCCCGAGTTAATAAAAGATTTCAAAGATTATGGCGAGTACACTGGATCAAGAAGAAACATACATCATCTATCTAGGTATATGACAGAAAAATATAAGCTTCATCTAAATAATATTCGTGCTAAGGAGTTAGAAAGCTCTAAAGATTACGAAGATTTAAAGCGGCGTATTGGATTTAATGACAGTAGCAAAAATCAAAACCCTAAGGCAGAGGAAGATCAGTTCTGGTCGTTATACGACTATTTGAATATAGAATACCGTTATTTCAGATATATCTGCACTGCTTTTTATGCAATAGGTTTTGTGTTGTTTTCATGGGTGATTATAAGAAACATTTTTTGGGTACTAACTCATTAATTTGACTTATCAGGGCAGGGTGGAGAAATGCGAAACTCAACATGAAGACAGAACGAAGTGAATCGCATCACTCGCCACGGATGGGCTTCCTTTCGTCAGCCCACCCTCTCAAACCAACTTAATCCGCCGCAAAGCAATAAAAATAACCCGCGCCGCCGGTGCTGACCAGGTTTTCCTGGCTGCAGCCCTTGCTGTCGTGGGTGGAATTCCAGGAGACGTTGCCGCCGGTGGCGCCGCGGTTGGTGCGGTCGGAGTGGCCGACGCGAACGCTGCCTTCGCCGCTGCTGGTGTAGTTTTTACAGGTGTGGTCGGCAGCATCGGTGTAGGCGCGGCCGTCCGGTTTGGAGCCGGTGATTAGGTCGTGCTGGTTAGGTGTAGCGCCAACACCATTGATCTGCGCGCCTTTTTCGGTGAGGTTGGTGGTGCGATGCACGTTGTTGCCCAACTGGCCTAACTCCACGGTGTCGCCGTGCAGGTGTGCAACGTCGTTCGCGACAATCGCGCCGTTAGCGTTGGCCCAGGGGCCGTTGCCGATCCGGTCGCGGGCGTTGACGGCGGGTTGGTCGGCTGTGGCCTGGGTGCTCAAATAGGCGCGCCAGGTGCGGTTGCCGGCACCGACGTCGGTCGCCAGTTTCTGGCAATGCGCATCCGCGCCCGCCAGGCCGCCCAAATCCGCGCCTTTGCCGGAGCCAACACTGGTAACGAAAAAGCCTAGCGGTGGTTTGGGGGCGTCGCTGGGGGCTTGTTGAGCGAAGGCAGTGTTGGCGCTCAGAACGAGCAGGCCGGCAACAAAGCTAGTTTTTTTCATGCATTTTCTCTCTAGTTATGGGTTATCAAAACGGATTCCTTGAGCAAGGTTCCCGCTCCGAAAACAGCAGTAATCGTGCCGTATTTAATCGCCAGGAAATTCCGTTGTTGAACAGAGTTAATGCCCGCCAGCTGTTGCGATACAGACAGGGTTTGCTGGCTGACTGTCTTTAGAGAAGCACTTGGCTACCGACTTGCCTGTAACGCGCGCAAACAACCCAGGCCGCCGATGAGCATAATGGCATCGCGCAAACGCATTAACGCTATCAAGCCAACAGCTGTCTCGGCGGGCCAACTCAAATACTGAAACGCCCAAAACACCGCTGCTTCCAACGATCCGACGCCGCCCGGCAGCGGCAACAAAAACGACAGACGCATCGCCACCAACACCACCAGAAACGCCGAAACATCCAGGGCAAAGTCGAACACGCCGAGCAGCAGCCATAACTCCAATAGCAACCCGGCCCAGCCGCACAGAGAAAATATAAAGGCTTTGCATAAAACCGGCTTACCGGTAGTTACGGCAGCCTTTAAGTCACTACCCAGACGCTGCCAATGTGTTTCGATGTTTTGTAGGCGCGGATGATGCTGCCAACGCCGGGCCAGGCGCTTTAGCCAAGCCAATATCCGTTCCGGCTGCTTTAAAATAATCCAGCCAAATAGGGACAAGATCAGCAAGATAGCGATCAGACTTAGCAAGATTTCTCGCCAGTTGGCGACAGCGCCGGCCGGTGAAGCTAGCAGCAATAGCACGGCCAGAACCAAGATGCTGAAGTTGATCCACAGCTCATAAAATCTATCCAAGCCCAAACTCAGCAGCGCCCTGTGTAGCGGCAAATGGTAGCGCTTGTACAACCAGAAAATCTGCAAAGGCTCGCCGCCGAACTGCGGGCCGGGCGTGATGAAACTGACTGCTTGGCCGGCTTGGCGAATCAGCAATAACTGAGCAACACCAACCGGTAATTTCAGCAAATCACTGAGCACCCACCAACGCTGAGTCGCCATTAAGATAATGACCAGATTCAGACTTATCCAGCCTAGCCATTGGTTGAAAGAAAGTGTGCCAATAGTCAACGTGATAGTGGCGAGAGGCAATTGGCTAAACACCGCGCTAGCCAGCAGCAATCCAGGCAACCACAATAAAATCGGCAGCGCCTTAAACCAGTTCATCAGGCCCCGTCATAGCGTTGAATCCAGTCGTCGCCCCATCGCCACAGGCTATAACGGCCGGTGCCCAGCAGCAAAATCCAGCTGGCAGCGAAGATCAAACCATAAGACACAACTCGGTTGCTATCGTGCGGATAATGCCAACCCAAGGAGACGATCACGATCAAGGCTCCCAAGCGCCCGGCCAAGCCAAGCACAACCAGCGCAACGCCTAGCACCAGCAGTTTGTCCTCGGTGTCGATGGCATCCGGTATCAGCATAACCGCCAGCAACGGCACTAATAATCTCAGCCCTGGCTGAAAATACTGCGCGCTCCAATTTGCCAAGCACTCATAGTCCTGCTGCTTTAACCGACCGCACACCACCCACCAGTCCGCCGTAAATCCGAACAGCACCGGCAACATGAAGGCAATGCCGGCGATAGCGGTCAACTCGGGGTCAAGTAGCGGCCAGAGCGCCAAGGCAACAAACGCCATTTGAAAGCCCGCCAAAGTCCGACGCAAAGGATTTCCCGGCAAGTCGTATAAGGGCAAGCCCAGTAAACTACGTTGCTGCAAGCCCCAGCGATAAACATAGTAAGCCACGCTCAACAGCAGATAGGAGCCATGCAGTTTGCCCAAACCGATTGCCAATAGCGGTGCGATCACTAATCCCAGCGCATCGAAGCGAATGTCCAATTCATTACCCAACAGGCTCACCTGTTCGCTGCGGCGGGCCGCGAAGCCGTCCAACCTATCGAGGATAGCCGCCAGCGTGTAAAACAACGCCGGCAAGCATATAAATGTGACAAGAGTTTGCTGCATAAACAAAAAGCCGCCGGTCAGCGCGATGAATCCGCCGCGCAAGAGGGTTAAACGATTGCCCCAGCCGAGCCTGCCGTAAAGTGGCGCGTCCAAACTGGCGCGGTTCAACGGTAAACGCCGCCATGCGCATAGGCAGACATAAGCCCAGATTAGACTGGCGCGAAACAGCCAGAGGCCGGCAAGCTGGCAATCTTGGACAACGCTTAATACACCAAAACCGATTAGTAATACTCCCAAGCCCAATTGGGCGATTACGCGCAACTCCTGCTGCAGAAAATTTAAGGTGGCATTCTCGGTTGGTTGCATGTGTTTCCGTTACTGAGTCGGGTGACCGGTAAGCGCAAGCAGAAGCCGTGCCAATTTGGCGTTGTTTTTGCTTGCAAGCAGTATCAACCTTAAATATCTAACAGTACATTCGACTTAGCATGCCCGCCTCTGCAAACTTAAACTCACTTTATCGGCAACGATTTTGCCGGCCACATTTAACCGTCTTGCGGGAATATAGATGCTAGGCGATAACAGGATTTTTAATTCTCACCGGACTGATCACCTCGCAACCGGTTTGAATGGTTTTGCGGTGATTTATGTATTGACGGCGTTGCTTATTCCCAATCGCCTGAGCGCGATCTCGTTGGCGGCTTTTGCTTACCTGCCGTTGGAAGCGCTATTGCTTGGACTGGCGTTGCTGGTGCCGGGCCGGATCGGCTCACTGATTCGTCTGTGCGCTGCCGGTCTGCTGGCGACGGGGATCATTTTTAAAATGGCCGACCTCGCGGCATACCAGGTTTTTGATCGGCCGTTCAATCCGGTCCTGGATTCCCGCTTTCCGGCAGACGGCATGAATCTATTGCAAGGCGCCATTGGCCGGATTGGCGCCATCGTCGTCGCCGGTTTGCTCATCGCCTTGTTGCTGAGTATTTTTTGGCTGACCAACACCTTACTGCGCCGGCTACAAACGCTGTTGCAAAGTTCGGCGCAAATTAGCGGCACAGGTTTAATAGCCGGCCTTTTGGTGTGGAGCGCTTCCGCCTTCGCGGATTGGTCATACGCCGGCAAACCGTTTTACGACCTAATGGCCCAACACGTTGCCAGCATCCGTAGCGGCATGGCCGATCTGGAAAGTTTCAACAACATCGTCGATAGCGACCATTATGCCACCGTGCCGGACAACGCATTGTTCGAGAAATTGAAAGGCAAGGATGTGCTGGTGGTGTTCATCGAATCGTATGGCCGGACCGTGCTGGACAGGGCAGACTACGCCGCGCATATCCGGCCATTACTACAGCAAAGCAGCGCCGATCTGGCCACAAACGGTTTGTTGGCGCGTAGCGCTTACCTGACCTCGCCGACGTACGGCGGCATCAGCTGGTTGGCGCATGGCACCTTGATGTCCGGATTATGGATCAATAGCCAGACCCGCTACGACCGCTTGGTGATGAGCCAACGCCCGTCGTTGAATCGCCTGTTCCACCGGGCCGGCTGGCGCACTGTGGCGGTACAACCGGCACATACGATGGCCTGGCCACAAGGCGAATACTTCGGTTACGACCGCATCTATGCCGCACAGGATTTGGGCTACAAAGGCCAAACCTTCAACTGGATCACCATGCCGGACCAATACACGCTGTCGGCCCTGCAAGCCTTGGAGCGCAAACCCGGCGCTCGGCAACCGTTGATGGCCGAGCTGGCATTGATTTCGTCGCACGCCCCCTGGACGCCGTTGCCCGATCTGGTGGACTGGGACCAGGTCGGCGACGGCAGCATTTTCAATCAAGCCCGCGTCGGCGATACCCCGGAAGTGGTTTGGCAAAACACCGAGCGCATCCGTGAACAATATCGAAAATCCATCGAATATGCGCTGGCTAATATCGTCTCCTACGCGATTAAATATGGAGACGACAAGCTGGTACTGCTGGTGCTGGGAGATCACCAGCCGGCACCGTTTGTGACCGGCGAATCGGATAGCCATGACGTGCTGGTGCATCTGATTAGTCGCGACAGCAAGGTGATGGATGCAATAAAAGATTCGCAATGGACGGAGGGCATGCTGCCGTCAAGCGATGCGCCCGTGCTGGGCATGGATAAATTACGGGAGCGATTTATTGCGGCGTTTTCCCGGTAAATCTTGGTTCCTGGTTTTGCGCAAGGTTTCGAATAAGCGGTCGCGGGCATGTAAATATCCCAAGGTCCGAAAAGGATCAATTCGGCCAATTTCCAACCTTCGAGGTGTGGGCCGGTTTATGTCATAAATTGCTCGTCTACCGTGAAGGTAACCGGCCTTGCGCGGCTTTTCGCGCAAGGTCCGTGTTGACCGCAGGGTTAGGTTTCTTGGGCTGAGAAGAACGTGTCAATGTAGGCACCATATCGGTTCTCGATTTCCTCCAGATACGCTTGAAGGTCGGGGGTAGTGGGCGCATCGATGTTGGCTTGGACTTGCCATTTAGTTACGAGAGTAGCAAATATCTCATTCACCATGTGGGCTTGACGAAGAAGCAACACGACGAACTTGCGAGCAACCAAGGCGCCATCTTCGGTGCTGAGATTCCAGCCCGGAATCTTGTTTTGGTTGTGAACGAAATCATTCCGCTTCTGCAAGAACTCGCTAAGCAGTTCTTCAAAAGCAGGAAATAGCTGTGCTCGCTCTTTGACCTTCCCCAAGAAATAGCCGAGCGCCTTCTTCCTCTCTTGCCCCTCAATATGCTGAAGCCTTTCCCACGTTAGCTCGGTATCGCCTTGCAGCACGAACGTTGTGCAGAACTTGATGTTGCGTTCAACCGACTGGATATACGTCAGCGTGAACCCGATGAGCGAATAGATGTCGTGCTCGTTCGGTTGGTGCATGGCGTGAGAAACCTAACAAGATATTAAGCTGTTAACCGTATATCTACCCGATAATGCGCTTCGATAAGGTAATTTATTGATCTGCATATGATCTTCCTTTCTATATATCATTCGACGATGAAATAATGACCGGTAACAGCCTGACTGTTGCCATTGAATCATCTCAAGCGATAGTCCGCAACGGGTCGATTGTCACAGTTCGCCACTCTCTAAAGCCGACATTTTTTACCGGTTGAATCGTATCAGAACCAGCTAGTCGATGTCGCCAGCTCAGTTGCGGATATGCCGCTCATTCAGATCCTAAGAACCCAGCGCGCCAACTCGGAAATATCCTTGCCAGCCAAACCATCCGGATCGCCGCGATAATCCATTCGCGCGCCAATCCGGTAAATTCATTCGGGCCGGCGTTGGCGGCACCGTCCCGCCAAACAGGCGGGTGCTTAAACCTGGGGCGGACCAGTGGCCGAGTATCCGGGCGACACGCAAAACCCTCTCGTGGTTACCGCCGAGTGGTGCGTCGGCACATCCCAATCCCGTGTAGGTGTCGACGAAGCGTGCAGCGGTGCGCACCAGCGATTTGGGTGTACCACCGAGCACTTTGTGGATGCCCCTGTAGCCCGGCGGGATGCAGCCAAAGCTTTCGGCGGTGCCGCTGGGTATATTTTCGGTGCGCATGCGCGGCTTGGGCATATCGCCGGACAATTGCTCGAAGGATGTTGTTCCGCTGCTGCGTTAACAGCACGGCAGTTGTCCTCACCGATAAATCGTCCTCCTGTTTTTGATCGTCACTTGGTCGTTGTTCGCAAAGTAATTAACGCTAAAACAGTGGCTTAGCTAAATAAATACTCCTGATTATCGCGTTGTTATGGATTATGGGCCTGGTTTTTGCTGAATGCGGGCAACGACGTGGAAAGTTAAGCAAACCATTTTCCGCGATTGATTTTTTAGCGAATTAGCGCAGGACATATCGAATGAACACGAAAGGCAAACTGGTAAGCGGGATAGTTGTTGGCGGCTTACTTTCCCTGACCGCGCCGCCAGCCCATGCCCACCACGCCTTTTCCGCCGAGTTCGACGCCGAACAACCCATCGAGTTAAAAGGCGTGGTCACCAAACTGGAATTGGTCAACCCGCATAGCTGGCTGTATCTGGACGTGAAGCAAACCGACGGCAGCGCCAAGAATTGGGGATTCGAATTCGGCGCGCCGTTCAGCCTTAAACAAAAGGGCATAACCAAAGCCAGCCTGCCGGTCGGCAGCGAAGTCACCATCCAGGGTTATCGCGCGAAGAATGGCAAGGATTTTGGCTACGCGGTGACCACCGTGTTGTCTGATGGCCGTAGCGTTAAAACTGGCGGCGCTCAGGATGCTCCGGGGGCGCAAGCCAACGGCCAGGCGCAATAAACCGAATCGGATTTGTTTGAATATAAATATTACGGAATATACCCTCAATGCGTTCACCCAATAACGGTCCGTCATCGCTACAGATTGCGCTGATGCTGGCCAGCGGCTTGATTTTGCTGTTCCTGGCTACCGGCGACGCCGGTGCGGCCGGCCCTAAAATCCCCCGGCTTGCCAACGGCAAACCCGATTTTTCCGGCATCTGGCAAACTACCAGCGCCGCCGATTACGACCTGGAACCGCACAGCAACCGCAAGGACGCCCCGCCCGGCGCCGGCATCGTCGAAGGCCATTACCTGCCTTATTTACCCGCCGCACTGGAGCAAAAGAAGAAAAACTTCGCCGCTCGCGACACCCTGGACCCGGCGCTTAAAGGCTACACCTTGGGTGTACCGCGCGGCATTTATTACCCGGAGCCGTTTCAAATCTTCCAACGCAAACAAGACCTGACCTTGGTACACCAGTTCGGTCATTCGGTACGGACCATACATACCGACGAAACCGATCATCCGAAAGACCCTTACGATTGGTGGCTGGGCGACTCCCGCGCGCATTGGGAGGGCGATACGCTGGTGGTCGACGTCAAGCATTTCAACGACAAAACCTGGTTCGACCGGGCCGGCAATTATCACAGCGACGCGCTACATGTCGTCGAAAAATGGGCGTTTATCGACCCCAACACCGTCGAATATAAAGCCACCGTGGAAGACCCCAAGGTATTTAGCAAGCCCTGGAATCTATCGGTGATTTTGCACCGGCACCGGGAGAAGGATTTTCAGTTGATCGAGGACTACCGCTTTACGCTGGACTACGACGACGCTTATCCGCCCAAGCCGAATAAACCTTAAAGCCGGATACCAGACGAGGACGTTATGACACAAATTAACCCAGGTCGCTCGGCGCTATTTTCCGGGCTGGCCATCAGTATGATGCTTACCGCCGCGCCCAGCCTATACGCTGCGGACGACACAAAGAAACCGGACGCACCGGCTGCGAAATCGGCTCAGCCGGCCACCAAACCGCTGAAACTGGGCGGCCCCGGCATAGAACAGGAAAGAAGCTTTCCCAAGATCGTTTCCGGAAAATGGACCGGTCCGAAAACCGCCGACGGCCAACCGGACGTGCAAGGCCACTGGTCCAATACCATCGCCAACCATAACAACTTTACCGATCCGCAAGGCGGCATCCTAAACGACCCCAATCCCAACCGAGTAGCCAAAGGTCCACGCGAGGAACGCGCACCCAGCCGGGTCAGCGACCCCGCCGACGGCCAGGTGCCGTTTCAGCCTTGGGCGCTGGAGAAGGTCAAGGATTTTCAGGCGCATTTCCACGACCCGGTCAAACCGGAATACATCGAACCCTTGGCGCGTTGCGCACCAGGCGGCATTCCCAAATCCTTGTTTTGGCACGGTTACGAAATCAGCCAGTATCCGGGTTATGTGTTGTTTCAATTCAACTCGGGCACCCGCATCATTCACCTGGACGGCAAACCGCATTTGCCGGACAACATTAAACTGTGGAACGGCGACTCGCGCGGCCATTGGGAAGGCAACACGCTGGTGGTGGACGTCACCAATCAAAACGGCAAAGCCTTATTCGGCCGCTCCGGCGAGTTTATTAGCGAAAACGGCCATATCCAGGAGCGCTACATCTTTAGCAACGACGGCGACCGTTACACCTACGAAGCTGTGCTAACAGACCCGACCGTCTATACCCGGCCGTTTACCGTGACGGTGCCAGCCCGGAAATGGACCGCCAAAGATCAGCCTAACGGCTGGCACTTCGAGGTTGAGCCAGCCAATTACACCGGCAAGGTGGCCCTAAAAGAGCCTATCCTGGATCAATACGAACGTGTCTGCGCCGAGAACAATGGCGGCTTCGGACTGGTCGCCGCTGAAGAACCGAAAAAATAGGCTCATCATGTCATTAGTCGAATTTGCCCAACTGCTTAACGACTCCGAGTTCAGTACCGCGCTGCGCGAGTCGGTGTATATGTTTCCCTTGATCGAAGGCTTGCATTTGATCGGCCTGGCTTTGGCATTGGGATTACTGTTTTTTGTCGACCTGCGCCTGCTCGGCCTGTTTCTACCGCAGTTGCCGGTTGGGCAAGTTTTGCATCCGCTTCGGCCCTGGTTGTTGGGCGGATTTTTAATTATCTTCGCGACCGGGATTTTGCTGTTCGTGGCGACGGCGGCAAAAATCATCACGCTGCCGGTATTTTTTTACAAACTGGGTTTCATCGCCTTGGCCGGCATCAATGCCTTGTGGTTTGAGTTGAAATGGGGCCGCGAGGTCGGGCACTGGGGCAACGAGTCTACCTTACCAGCAGCGGTGCGTTTTGCCGGCTTCACGTCGCTGACTTTGTGGAGCCTGGTGGTCATCGCCGGGCGTTTGATCCCTTACTTGAGTTACCAATAACCTTATGTCTGTCCTCGAACTCTTCAAAGCTTTGCAATCCAGCGGGTTTGGCCGCTTCGTCGGCAGCCTGGATCATCTGTTCTGCGCCTTGTTGGAACTGGGCCATATCGCCGGCATGATTTTGTTGCTGGCGTCGGTGATATTAACCAGCCTGAATTTGCTGGGTTTGGGCCTAAGCAGCGTACCGTTGGCGCAAATCCAGCGCAGCACCGGCAAGTTGTTCTGGACCGGTTTGACGCTATTGGTGGTATCCGGCTTGCTGATCTTCATTCCGGCCGCCACCAGCTACTATCCCAACGATTTCTTTTGGGCCAAATTCATTCTGCTGGGCCTTGCCTTGCTGGTGTATTTCACGCTCTACCGGTGGGTTGCTAGGTCAGACTCACACCATACTTGGCTGGCAAAAGCCACCAGCGGCCTGGCATTGAGCCTGTGGCTGGGCGTGGCGTTCGCCGGGCGTTTTATCGGCTTTTTTGCTTAACGCCGACTCATCCATTTTCAGTTTAAGGACGCCCCGGCATAGAGCCGACGTCTTCTTTATTCGCAACGGGATTGCCCATGTTCAAACGATTTAATTCACGTTTAAAAATACTTGCCGGCAGCGTGGCATCTGCCAGTCTATTGATGGCCTGCAACCCTGCTACTACCGAACCTGCTGCGCCGCCCATTCCCTTCAAACCGGTCGCGACGTTGCAAGAGATCATGACCTCGATTATCGATCCGAATATCGATTTTATCTGGAACTCGGTATCCTCGGTCAGCACGGCCACCGGTACCGAAGAACGCCAGCCGCAAACCGACGAAGATTGGCGACTGCTAAGGCAACACGCCCTGGCCGTGACTGAAGCGGCGAATCTGTTGTTCATTGAAGACCGGCCCATCGCGGCTGCTAATGCCGTCACTTCTAGCGGCGGTGCGGAACTGACGCCGGCTGCGATCAAAACCTTGATCACCGAGCATCGTCTGGAATTTGTAAAACGCGCGCAAAACCTGCAAAACGCCGCACAAGGTTTACTGGTGGCGATAGACGCCAAAAACGTCGAGGAACTGGAAAAAGCCGGCGGCGAAGTCGAACAAGCCTGCGAGCAGTGTCATAGCCAATTTTGGTATCCGGGCGATGCCAGACCAAAATAGTAGGGGCGTTGGCACGTAGCCGGCCTAAGCTGCATACTGTAGGCCTTTTGACCTGGGCTATTGCCGCGCATGACCCACAATTTACCCGATCTCGATACCTACCAAACTCAAGGCTATCTAATCGCCAGGCAGTTATTTTGCCTGGAAGCCATGGCGGAATTACAGTCCATGGTCGAACGGATACACTGGCAATGGGCGGCGGAAATTGGCGATTTAATCCGCGCCAATCGCCTGTTGAACATGCACAGCCTGACCGATAGCCGGTATTTCAAGGAACAGGCCGCGGAACGTCTGGCTTTATTTGCTTGGATCACCCAGCCAGCGGTTACTGGTTGGCTGACGGATTTATTCGGCGACGAGCTGTATTTTCATAATAGCCAATTGTTTTTCAATCCGTTGGACCGCGAGCAATTGCCTTATTGGCACCGGGACCTGCAATACAGCACTATCACTGACGACGCACAGCAAAGCGCGCAAGGCAAATTGTTGGCACTGCATCTGCGGGTGCCGCTGTTACCCGAGTGCGGCATGGCCTTAATACCCGGCAGCCATCGCCGCTGGGACAACCCTCTGGAACGGGAGGTGCGCTTTGAATTGAATGGTCATCAAAAACACGAAGATTTGCCAGGCAGCGTGCTGATCGATTTGCAGCCGGGCGATGCGTTATTGTTCGATGCGCAAATGCTGCATCGGGGCCATTACCAAAGCAATTCGGCGCGGCTGGCCTTTGATATTTGTGTCGGCATCTACCACCCGTTTACGGCAGCGTTTCTAAACAAAGCCGTATTGCCTGTTCAGGCCGAGATGGCGCAATTGGCTAATAACGACTGGTATCGACGGGCTTGGCAAATCGCGGAAAGGCTTGGTTGAAATAGATTTGGAGATACTTCTACAGGAGTTACGGAGGCGCCGGATTCGACGCCTCCGAGTCTTGGCATATTACAGCGACCGCCACAAACGCTTCTCGACCTGCTTTTTCTCCCACTCCGCACCAAAGAACGGCAGGATGTCGAATACCGACGAGGCATGAATCAACAGCCCCACACCCCAGCCCAACGCCGGCCAGATCACCCAGAGATGGCGCGGGGTTTGCACCAGATTCAAGATCGCCAAAGCGCCGATGACGACCAGATATTGCAGCAAATGCGTATAAAACCGCCGCAGTTTGCGCACGTGTTCCAGCGCGAGGATTTCTTCTTTACTAATGCCCTGACTTAAAGTGCCGTTCATGTCCGACTCCGAATTTAACTGTGAAAAATCGATCTCAAAGACCGCCGCCAGTGACTTCAGGGATTCCACGCTTGCCGTTTGTCCGCGCTCGATGCGTTGAATGGTGCGGACGCTGATGCCGCTCAAATCGGCCAGTTGTTGTTGCGACCAGCCGTGTTGCAATCTCAGTTTTTGTATAAGCATTTGGAACTCCTTTTTAATCACTGGCCTTCAGTCTAGCGCTTGATTGGCTTGCTCCGTGACGACATTCCCCCGTCATCGGCACGACAGTTGCCCGTCACTTTCGTCGAAAGCGCGCCGACAAGAGAAAACATGGGCCTAGAATCGTTTAATCCGGTTCAAAATCAGGGTGTCGGCGAGATTTCTAAATACATGCGCTTCATCCATGACTGGCGGCAAGACTCAAAGCAGCTTCGATAAAACACCAGAACGGCTTTTGTGCCATGAAACCGTGATTCGGCAGCACAAATCTGTCGGTCTGCACCACCCATAATGGGTCGGCCATCCACGCCTCCTTTACCGGACGCAATTGCAAGCCGTCCGCCACTCGCAACACCGCAGCGCTAGCGATATTGCGGTCTGATCCAGTCGGCTTCGATGCTATGGCAGAATCGAGATGACAGGTTTGAGTTTTCAGTGCGGGATCTATCGCTTCCAAACGATGGGTGATAAAACCGCGATAATGCCCAACGGCGGTGGCGGCCAAATCCCATTGCGAAGCGCCCGGTATGTCCACCTGCTCAATCGGGTCCAATACCGACTCGAACCAGGCCGGCACGGCCCGGCTATAGGTAAACATGTTCTTGGTGATGGTATCGGCTTCCGAACTGGCAACCACTACCAGCGGGTTGGCATGCGCAAGGCGATTCGTTGCCGCGACTCGACGAACCGCGGTGCGCAGATCGGCAAAGCGTCTGGCTTCGATAGCCGGATTAACCAACAACACCAGATCGCCGAAGCGGGCTTGGTCGCCGCGTTCCTGTTGCAGGCGTTGCAACCAGACCGGTTGCAAGGCGTTTAACATCACGGACGCGCCCAGACTGTGGCCTATTGTGAGCAAGCGGTTATCCGGATTGGCGTCGTGTTTGACGACAGCTTCGACATTTAACAAGAAATCTAGAAATTGCTTTTGTCCTAGGCGTTCGCTTACCGACCGCCGCTCCCAAAAGGTCAAAGCCCGCAGCCAGGGCGTTTCCACCGTTTCGCCGCGCCACCCCAAGTAGATGCCGACTACCCGGTAATGTGGGTTACGCAGTTTGATGTCGCGCAAACTTTCCTTGAAACGGCGGACGTTGTTATCGCTGTCCTTGGCATTGTGGTGCCAGCCGTGGGTATAAAGCACCACATATTGCGGCTGTTGACTGGCTTGTAAGTTATTCAGCAATGCGTCGGCTTGGCGTTGATCGTAGAAACGGCCGTCGTCGTCGAATTCCACGAAACCCAAGGTGTAACCATCTTGCGGGTTGACGACTAAATTGGCGGCGCTGCAATCCGCACCGGCATTGGCTAGACAAGGTTTTACACTGATATTGGTACGGAAATATTCTTGGGGAGCGCAAGCTGATAACAGCATCAGCATGGCGAACAGCAATCTGCTCATAAGGCGGTGACTAGGACAGCGACACAAGGTTTTGCGTCACTGTCCCACTCATGAAAGCTAATTTCAGCTACTGCAGGCATTAACCGGCATATTTGACGGTACAGCCGTAAGGTTTGGTCACGGCTTTGCTGATGGGTTTACCGGCCGCCAGTTCTTTTAGTGCTGAAGAAATATAATTTTCAGCCGTCGCGATGTCGGCCTGGTCTGCCGAGGCAATGCTGTCTATGCCGCCTTTGTAAAGCAGAACGCCATTGGGATCGATGATGAACAAATGCGGGGTATTGGTGGCACCGTACAATTTACCCACGGCACCGTCCGCATCGAACAGGGTGTTGGCGGGTGTGGCGTTACGCTCTTGATTGAGTTTTTTTGCGGTTGCCGCGTCGACAAAGCCTTGTTTGCCGGGCGCGGAAGAAATGACTTGCAACCAAACAATGTTTTGGTTTTTGGCCTGTTTTTGTAAATTGGGAATATTGCCGGATTGGTAATGTTTTTGCACAAACGGACAGTCGGCATTGGTCCATTCCAGAATCACGGTTTTGCCGCGCAGCGCCGCCAAACTCAAAGCGCCGCCTTCTGCTGCCGCCGCCGAAAACGCCGGTGCCGGCTGGCCTACCACCGGCTCTGCTTTGGCAAGGGCCGGCATTAATAGCATTAAACTAACGGTCATCAATCCGAACAAACGCTGAGAAATCATAAATACTCCATTGCTGATGGTTAAAGACGGGCGCTTTGAATGGCGCCGATAACGAGATCAGGGGTCAGGATTTGCGGTAATACCATCGCCTCCTGCGCTCCCGGTCCGAAATACAAATACAAGGGCACGCCGCTGCGACCAAATTGGCTCAATACCTTGGCGATACCCGCATCACGGTTGGTCCAGTCGCCTTTCAGGTAAGTCACCTCGGCTTTGAGAAACGCGCCGCGAACCGATTCGCTACTCAAGGCAACACGTTCATTAACCAAACAGGTGATACACCAGTCGGCGGTGAAATTAACGAACACCGGTTTGCCTTCGCTGCGCAATTGGGCTAGTTTTTCAGCGCTGTAGGCTTGCCAGTGTTGATTGTTGCTGTCCGTTGCATAGCTTGCTTGCGACGAGGTTTGGATGCCTAGTTCGCCCGCCAGCAAGGCCAGCAGTAAAGTTACGCCGGCGCTGGTGTGGATGACGCGGCGCTTTATTTGGGTGGCGTTTCGGCTAATTTGCAATAACCAGACAGCGAGGGCAACCAACACACAGCCGCCCAAGGTACCGGCAACTGCTTCCGGGCCGGCCTGACGGGCAAGCACCCAAATCAGCCAAGCGGCGGTGGCGTACATTGGAAAAGCTAGCCCTTGTTTCAGGGTTTCCATCCATGCCCCGGGTTTGGGTAGCCAGCGCTGAAGTATCGGCCACTGACAAAGCAGCCAGTAAGGCAGGGCTAATCCGATGCCTAAACTCAGGAATACGGCGATCATTGTTGCCGGTGCTTGGGTGATGGCAAAGCCAATGGCTGCGCCCATGAAGGGGGCGGTGCAGGGGGTGGCCACGACTGCGGCCAACACGCCGGTGAAAAAACTGCCGGCATAACCATCCAGAGTGGCCAGCTTATGGCCCAAGCCGGTGATGCCGGTGCCGATATTGAAGACTCCGGATAAGCTTAAGCCCACCGCAAATATCAAGTAGGCCAGTATCGTGACGAACCACGGCGACTGAAACTGGAAACCCCAGCCAATGCCGGCGCCACCGGCCTTCAGCGCGACCAACACAGCGGCCAATGCGGTGAAACTAATCAATATCCCGGCCAGATAAGCCCAACCGTGTCTGCGAGTTTTACCGGGATCGTGAGCGGCTTGTTCTATTAATGCCAAGGCTTTTAACGACAATACCGGAAATACACAAGGCATTAGATTCAATATCAAACCACCGGCCAAGGCCAGTAACAGGGCGGTTGGCAAGGTTTGCTCGGCCAAGGCGCTGGCCGGCTCAGCCTGGACGGGATTTGCCGTGCCAGGCCACGCCGCGCTGATCTGATAAGCGCGCAAACTGTCGCCGCTAGCGACCGTCAGCACGCCGGTCAGTGTTTGTCCGGGGGATAATAGCTGGTCGCCGGATGGCAAGCGGATGTCCAGGCCATCGTCGGCTAAGCTTGTTATTTGCTCGCCAGCATGGGAAATCGGTCCCCATTGGTCGGGGTAGAAGGCCAGCGCGTGCTGGTCTGGCGCAGGTAGTTGCTCGCCAGTCAGGTGTAACCGGAGCGTGCCGGCCGGACCTTCAAGCAAGCTGGCTTGCCAGGGTAATACCGCAGGCAATGAATTTTGGGCGGCTGTGATCAAAGGATGGGTTGGGCCGACCGCTACTTCCTTGGCGACCACCGGCAACTGGATTGCTAATTCCACCACCTGGGGAATGCAGGCCTCCTCGCAAACTAACCATTTCACCTTCGCTGAGATGGGCCATTCTGTACCAGGTTTCGCGTCTTCGGCTACCCGCAGCGGAGAGAGTAGGGTGACCGCGTCGTGATAGCCGTAATTGACGACCGGCCCCAGTACGATTTTGCTGGGCGTAGGCCATTGGATCTCGCCCACCGACCAGCCGGCTGGTAGTTGGTATTGAATTTTGGTTGGTAGGCCTGAGTCGCCAGGATTTTTCCAGTAAGTGTGCCAATGCGGAATAATCTGCTGGTGCACGCCAATCAAGATCTCATCACCAGGATGCACGGCAGTATGCGAAGCAATCAGGCTGGCGCTTACCTGATCCGTGGCAGCTTCCGGACTGGGGTTGGCTTGGGTGCATGGCATCCCTAAAACCAGAATGATGCCGAGGATGACGCGATAGACAATTAGCACACTTGCACCCTAGCTTGGTTGAATTACAGGCATGTTAACGTTCGCTGGCGACTTGACTATGCATAACCGAAGCCTGGGTATTGCTAACCCCAGAAAGCCGCTGATCGCCGTCATTACCCGCCTTATACCTTATTGGCTGCGAAAGGATGTTTGGCATCCTGCTTCGCGGCAATCACTTCCTGAGCACTTGGAAAACCGGCGACAGCACGGGCAATCGCTTCCTTGGTGGCTTTGTAGTTGTATTCTTCGATTTTGGCGTCGTCTTCAGCCAGCCAGTGAATGAATACGCCCACGGAAATAAACAAATCGTCGGCTTCGTCGGCGGGAATAATGCCTTCTTCCACCGATTCCGCCACCGCAATGGCTACCGCGCGTTGTGCCGGTCCAAAAATTTGCACGGCTTGTTTCGAGCCTTTGATCGTGACTTTGTTGAACAAGATCGTGGCGGGTTTCACCAGCAAGTTGGGCGCTACCACCGCCAATAAAGTGGAAAAGCCGTCTTTGTTATTGGTTAATGCATTCGCGAAAGCGGTTTCCGCCGCTGAGCCGCGTGGGCCGATAATTAGATCGATATGAGCGATTTCATTGCCTTCGCCGACCAAGGATTCTCCAACCCGCAAATTGGTAATTTTTGCCATTTTAAGTAGTCCCTTTTTTGAAAAAAATGTAAGTAATATTTTTGAAATAATGAATATTTATAATCGGCTACTTCGGTATTTATCCGCAATAGCCGATTAGTTGCGTTTTGTCTGTTATATATTGCGTTACGGTAGTTTAAACATTACCTGCCTTGAAGTGGCCTACGGCTTCTTCGGCATGTTTGGTGGCTACTTCGGCATGGTTTTGTTTGCCGTGCGCAATGGTTTCTTCCAGTGATTTTTTACCTGCGCTGATGTGTGCTTTGGCTTCTCCGGTGGCGGCGCTTTCCGCTTTATCGACGTGAGCCAGGGCTTTTTCCGCATGCTCCACCAATTGATCCGCATGGCCGGCTTTGCCGTGGGTTACGGCATGCTCGGCATGTTTTAAGGATTCGGCAGCATGTTCCTCGGCAAATACGCCGCTGCTGGCAATTAATAAGGCGCTGGTAATCAATGCTACGGTCGTTTTCATAATATCCCCCTGGGAAATGGTTAGTTAATTTACTATTTAAAACCGAGTAATACCTCAATGGTTTATTTATGATTTGTAGGTCTGAATAAACTTAAGAATATAGCGGTTTTAACAATACGAGATAATCCAATATCTGCTGTATCGCCAAATTACTTACTCAATTTATATGCCAGTTTTCAACTTGTTGTTTGCAAAGAAAAAATGCTGATTTATAGGTAGTTTAGGTGTTTGCCTGTCAGCAAAAGTTGCTGACTTGGTGTTGATATATCAGCTATTTCCTGGCTCCTGAGAGGGTAAGTCTGATTGTGATAAGTGACTTGTGTTCTTTTAAAGACTCGAATTTGCTAATAAATGGCTTGGGATTCAACTGTTTACATGGTCTTTGTGTGTAAGGTGTATGCCAATCCTATATAGGTGCGAATTTTGCTTATCTGTGGGTTGCTACGAATGCGCGCCAGATAATTACAACCATCCAATCATCAATTTTTATGAGCAAATACACAGTCAACGTCAACGGGACACAACACACCGTGGATGTTAATCCCGACACGCCCTTGTTGTGGGTGCTGCGCGACCATCTCAATCTAGTCGGTACCAAATTTGGTTGCGGGATAGGCCAGTGTGGTGCCTGTACCGTGCATATCGACGGCCAGCCGACTCGGGCTTGTCTGACGCCGATTTCAAAAATCGGCCAAAGCCGGGTCACCACGATAGAAGGCCTACATCCGACTGGTGAACACCCCTTGCAAAAAGTCTGGCAAGAGCTGGATGTGCCGCAATGCGGGTATTGTCAGGCCGGGCAGATCATGACCGCCGCCGCGCTGCTGAAAAAAAATCCCCGTCCGACCGACGCCGAGATCGATGTCGAACTTGCCGGCAATCTCTGTCGTTGCGGGACTTATTTAAGGATACGTGCCGGCATTCACCGTGCCGCTGAACTCGGTGTCAAGGAGTCGATATGAACGAATACGAATTGGAAAATGCCAGCCGCCGCGATTTTTTGCGCAAGTCCACGCTGGCCGGCGGCGGCTTGGTGTTGGGTTTTTATCTGAATGTGGCCGATAGCGCCGCCAAGCGGGTTGCCAAGCCGGCCACCATTGCGGAAAGCAGCGTGTTTAAACCCAATGCCTTTATTCACATTGCCCCGACCGGCAAGGTGACCTTGATCAGCAAGCAGCCGGAAATAGGCCAGGGCATCAAGACCTCCTTGCCGATGATCATTGCCGAAGAACTTGAGGTTAATTGGCTGGATGTGCAAATCGTGCAGGGCGATTTAGATCCAATTTACGGTAGCCAAAGCGCCGGCGGTTCCCGCTCCACGCCGACCAATTATCAGGAGTTTCATAAACTCGGCGCAACGGCGCGGACGATGCTGATCTTGGCGGCTGCCGAAATCCTGCGGGTGCCCGACACAGAATTGTTCGCCAAAGATAGCGCCGTACATCATCCGGCGAGCGGTAGGCAGCTTATTTATGGGCAGTTGGTGGAAAAGGCGGTGTCGATTCCGGTGCCTGCGCCGGAATCGGTGAAGTTGAAAGACCCTAAAGACTATAAATTACTGGGTACCCGAATCGGCGGCGTGGATAATCCGGCCGTTGTCTCCGGTAAGCCTTTATTCGGCATAGATGTGCAATTGCCCGGTATGTTGTATGCGACCTATCAAAAATGTCCGGCTTTTGGCGGCAAGGTGGTCAGCGCCAACCTGGATAAAATCAAAACACTCCCCGGCGTAAAACATGCCTTTGTCGTTGAGGGCGGAAACAGCTTAAAAGGCTTGTTACCGGGTGTGGCGATTGTCGCCGACTCCACCTGGGCGGCGTTCACCGCCCGTAAGCAACTAGAAGTAGTGTGGGACGAAGGCCCGGCGGCCGCGCAAAGTTGGGCCGGCTTTAGCGCCAAGGCCAAGGAATTATCCGAGCAGGCCGGCAGCGAGGTGTTGCGTAACGACGGCAATGCCAAGCAAGCATTGGAAGACGCGGACAAAACCGTGGAAGCGGCCTACAGCTATCCGTTTATCTCCCACGCCAGCATCGAGCCGCAAAATTGTACGGCCTGGTTCAAGGACGGTGGCATCGAGATTTGGGCGCCGACGCAAAACCCGGAAGCCGGGCAGAAGATCGTCACCGAAACCTTGGGGATTCCGAAAGAGAAAATTACGCTACATATCACCCGTAGCGGCGGCGGTTTTGGCCGGCGTTTGATTCCAGATTACATCATCGAATCGGCGGCGATTGCCAAGCAAGTCGGCGTACCGGTCAAACTGACCTGGACTCGCGAAGACGATCTGCAACACGACCAATTCCGCGCCGGTGGCTTTCACTTTTTAAAAGGCGGCCTGGACGATAAAGGCAAGCTGATTGCCTGGCATAACCATTTCGTCACCTTTGCGCATAAAGTGGTGAAGGACGGCAAGGAAACCCTGGAACTGGGCAGCGGCGCCAACCTGTCCGGCGACGAATTTCCGGGACGCTGGGTGGAAAACTGTCTGCTGGAACAAACGCCGTTGGAATGCAATATCCCGATGGGGCCATGGCGGGCGCCCCGCAGTAATGTGTTCGCTTGGGTGTTTCATAGTTTTATCGACGAACTGGCGCATGCCGCCGGCCGCGATCCCTTGCAGTTTCGCTTGGAAATCCTGGGCGATAAGGGCTTTATTCCCGGCACCGGCCAGCAAGGCATCCCGTACGATGTGAATCGGATGAAGCATGTATTGCAGCACGTCGCGGAAAAATCCGAGTGGGGCAAGAAAACTTTCCCGCGCGGCCAAGGGCAGGGCATAGCCTTTCATTTCAGCCATCTGGGTTACATCGCCCAGGTTGCGGAAGTTACGGTCTCCAAAGACGGCAAGCTTAAAGTGGATAGAGTCGTGGTGGCTACCGACATCGGCGCGCAGATCGTCAATCTCAGTGGTGCGGAAAACCAGGTGCAGGGCTCGGTCATTGATGGTCTGGGAGCCTTGATGTTTCAGGAGTTGAATATCGAAAAAGGCCGGATCGTACAAAGCAATTTCGGCGAATATCCGATGATCCGTATTGCCGATACGCCGATGCGGGTGGATGTGCATTTTCTGAAAACCGACTATCCGGTCACCGGTCTGGGTGAACCAGCACTGCCGCCATTGGCGCCGGCAGTGTGCAATGCGATCTTCGCCGCTACCGGTGTGCGGGTCCGGCAATTGCCGTTATTGCGTACCGATTTGAGCTGGAGTTGATATGGCTAGTACAATCGCCGGCACACCCGCAAGCGAGTAAATCATGGCCAATAAAATCAATCATCTGCTCGAAGCCTATCGGCAACTGCAACGCGACCGGCAGGACAGCGTGCTGGCGACCATTATCGAAACCTTTGGATCGACTTACCAAAAGGCGGGGGCGCGGATGCTGATTACCCAGGCCGGCGAGTTGGTCGGTTTGCTGGGCGGCGGTTGTTTCGAACGGGATTTGGTGGAGCAGGCCGCTTCGGTGTTCGCAACCGGCGCAGCCAAAACCGTATTTTACGATATGCGTTCCGGCGAAGACGCGATCTGGGGTTTGGGCCTGGGTTGTAACGGCGCGGTTAGGGGGTTGCTGCAATTATTAAAAGCCGAGCAGGGTTTCAGTCCATTGAGTCAGTTGGTGGAAGCCGCCGAAGCTCAAGCGCATGGAGTATTGGTTACGGTGTTCGAGTCAGCGCATGCGGATTTTCCGGCAGGGCGCAGCCAGTTTTTGCCTGCGGCCTTCGTCGGCGAGCAGCCAATTTTACCTAGCGCGCCGTTTCCCTTTGCCACGGCGGCGCTGCAAACGGCCTTGCAGCAAAAACCGCGTATCGAAACCCATCTACTTGACGGCCAGGACATCAAAGTCTTTTACGACCCGGTGCAACCGCCTTGGCAGTTGCTGATATTCGGTGCCGGTGCCGACGCGATACCGCTGGTGAATTGCGCCAAATCCCTGGGGTGGCGCGTGACCTTAGTCGATCACCGGCCCGCGCATATCAAACCAGAGCGTTTTCCTTTAGCC
>Ga0123396_140676_pt1 | contig 97063 bp, 82 predicted proteins | sample T10HLNO3metaT_FD_89924 | JGI IMG/M metagenome (GOLD analysis project Ga0123396, IMG submission 89924) | Methane-oxidizing artificial microbial communities from Washington, USA to study methane cycling - T10-HLNO3 metaT (Metagenome... ...
GCTCCAATAAACTCCAATACTCTATCAAATCATGTGGAAACCGATGCTTCGCGAGAAAAGATTGCCGCATGCCTTCATATTGCGTCAAACAATCTTGATAGGCCTGGGGCCAATTATTCACCACCCGCCTTAATTCATCTTCCCAGCCAGTTTCATGCAATTGAATACAGCATTCAGCAATGCAGGATCGGTCTTGCGTTCCAATCGAAACCGTTGCTCGGCCGCAACGCAACGCGGCAATGATACGCATCAGTGAAAGCCAACGCCAATTGGGTCGCTGGGGAATATTCAACACGATGCGCGCGGATTCATTAAGTCGGTCACGCCCCTTTCTCGGTAAAAAGTTCGAGGTTTGCGCTAACACAAAACGTTCGGCAATCGCCCGTAGCGTTTGATCCCGAAACGCAGTAAGTGCGCCGGAAAAAACGACTTCATGCGTCGGGTTTTGACCCGTCAAATCAACACGCACTAATTCGGGAAACGGAAGCGTTCTGACTGTAAGGCCGGGAAACATTCTCTCAGACCCTACTAACTCAGGCAGGTCCCCCAACACAAAAATAGCCCGAAAATAAGGTACGCAATCCATGAGATTCTTGATTCTCGCCACCTGAGTTGCAGGATGCATGTAGTCATTATTGCTCCATAATCGGTCGCCATGGATGAACAATTCGTTTCCAACCAGATCAAGGTGCTCGGTCATAATAACCGCCACTCGCTTGCCAGTGCGTTCGCAATAATCAATGAGTGTCCTGCTGGTCATTTCCGAAAAATTCTCGATGACTACATTTAGCGCACTATCCTTTGGGGTGCGCCCCATAGTCACGGAATAACCATGTTGCTGCATTATCAGAAAAAAGAACTCGATCTGATCAGTTACGCCTTGTAAAGGATGGTTATATAACCAAAGGTGAATCGACCGACTCTTGGAATGCCCGGTCATGACAAACTGCGCTCTACAGCCATTCTTACGTCCTCAAGCGAGTCGCCGGTATAGAGCTGGCTATAGCCGTTTGTATTTACACGATTCATATCAAATGCCCCTTCGGCTTGCATGATTGCAAAAAAAGAATTTCCAACACGGATCAAATTGAAGCCGCAAACCCCTTCTTCAACCAACTCAATGCTTTCTTGCGATACAGTCGATAACTCTTCAACTTTACGCAGAATGTCCTTAAGACTTGTTCCTTTAATGCAAACTTCGTAATCTCCAGCATCTGCGCGCTGCTTGTTGAATTCTCCTCCATTCTTGGAGATGGCATAAAACTGATGATTGCAACGTATAATATTCAGCCCATTCATATCTTGTGCAACAAGTTCAATATTGGCTTCCGGCTGGGCTATTTTTTGCTCGGCAACTATTTCGCCAAAGAATTGCCTCCATGCTCGATATAAACGCCTTAACAACTTAAGAAATTTGGATGAGAGCGCGTAAACAAGGGGAAAAGGCATTAATTTGTTGGCTACGACTTCAATAAACCGTTTTGTATTTCGGCGCTCGGCCTCCGTGATTGGGACTCTGAGATAACATCCGCCTAACCCTTTTATTTCCGTTGAAAACGCGAGAGGGATGGGCAATGACTGCTCGACATACTCAGTGATTGGAGACCAGTCATGCAACCCCACCGCTTGATCGCCAGGAGAGGCAATAAAACACCCCCCCATTTCGGTGACGCATCCTTGACCGGTATGCAATCTCGCTACCGGTTGCGGCGGACTCGTGAAAACCCTGCCCCAATCGCTGTCGTCAATTAAAAGATGATGCTTCGCTGGCGATAAATCTGTTGCCCCATTCGACACAAGATTATCTTTAAGAAAATCCTGATATAAACCATATACGTCAGACCAAAAGGCTTCGCTGAATAGGCGCCCTGAAAACTCCATACGAGCTTTTCTGCACACGTTGGCAGACAATTCTGCGTATTTTTTTGGATTTTGGAACAGTTCTGTTATGCGCCTTAAGAGTTGTTCAACAAGGGCGTCTTCCAAATCTGGATTTCGAGCATATTGATCAATCATTACTCCGCATTCAGGATCTCGTCGCCAATTGTTGGCATATACTCCGGATAAGATTATTCCATCCTTCCCATCCACGACATAGAGGCTGGTCCCAATGGTATCGGAGACAACCGGCACAGCGCCCGCGTCCATAGCCTGCATGATCGAAACCGAATGCAAGGAAGCGCTCGGAAGCAGCAGAAAATGCGCGGCGCACATTAGCTTCTCCAGTTCATGCGCTGTCAGATAATCCTCAATCCATATAATGCTATGACCTTCGTGACAGCCCAACCAATCTAAATCAACACCATATTGTCGCAACATTGCATCCGAGGGGCGTCCGCAACGCATAAACAATCGTTTATTCTCCGGATCGCGACAAAAGGCTTGCCAAAAACGCAAGACAATATGCCCGCCGCGCAAGAAAAAATTTGCGGGATTCTGATTGGCCGAATTGACAAACAGGAATCTGGTTGACGATAGAGGACCTTTGGATAATCGTTTATTTTCTTCCGCCCCCTCCATTAAACCAATGCGCGACAAATGAAGCTTGGCATCGATGATAGGCGACGCAAAAAAACGGCTCAAATCCGTGATCGTCTCAGGTAAATGGGAAAAAACTCCAAGACACAGCGGATTTTCGAATATTTGCTTGTAATGCGCTCGTACCTGTTCTTGCGATTCCATGCTACCGGTTCCTTGATGCGCGAATGGAAAAAAAACCGGCGCGAACGATTCGCAGTGAAATACAAAAGGGCGACACAGACTCGGAAACGGTGCAGTGTGATGAACTTCAATCTCACCGGGCAATAATCGGGTTAATGCCTGATTGGCGGACCAATAGTGCGCAAAGTAATCCTTCTCGATAGGCGATAAGGAAACGTTTTCCAACTTGACAGCCTCTTTCGCAACTTCGGCGAGTAAGGATTCTCTGAACGCCTCGTCGCCGCGCAAAGATTGCGATAACTCGATGTTATCCCATGCCGCGATATTCAACCAGTCGGGCTTCTCTTCGAACAACGCCCGGTAGAGGGGATGAAAGCCATTCAGCGGAATATAGTGTGTCAGGCTCCAGGGAATTGCGACATTCAGTATCTGTTCGCTCATCAAGGTTTTCTCCGAAACAGACGCGATAGGAAACTCGCATTACGAATGTTGAGCTTATTATTCAAGTCCATAATTCGTTCTTCTTGTTTGTGTAGTTCACCTTGCAAGTCTGCGTGCTGTTGAATAATGCTAGTTAACGTATTCTGCAAACTTTTGACCACGGAGCCCTCAATTTGCAGGCTCAATCCCTGTAGAGAACCTTCGATTTTTTCTCCGTATAAACGGGACATATCATAAACATGCTGTTGAATGATGCTAGTTAGCGTATGTTGCAAACCTTTGACCACGGAGTCTTCAATCTGCAGACTCAAAGCCTGTAGAGAACCTTCGATTTTTTCCCCGTATAAACGGGCCATATCATAAACATTCTGCAACTGTAACTGTTCCGATTGCGTTTGGATCGAACGCGCACAGTCGTCGAGCTGAGCTTGCAAACCGGCAATATTTCCGTTGACATTATTCGTCAGGCGAACCGCCGTCGAGATACCATCTATATCATCCATCAGAGTGTCGACATCCCTTGCCATTAGAATAGCGTCCGGCGTGTAAAGGGTCAGCAAAGTCTGTAAATTTTGCGCTAAATTGATCGTGCCAACAGACTGACGCAAAGCGAAATAACGTCCCTTCCAGGCCACCAAATTGAAGCCTTTGTAAGCATCAAAGAGACAAGGCTCTTCGGATTCCATCCAGTAGGCCAGGGAAACGTTGTGCGCCGTGTTGGAATGCAACTCAAGCCCCGTATGGTTAAGCTGCGCCAATTGCCGATCATAAGCCTTACGGCCAATCAACAATACGGACTTTAATTCGGCAAGCGTCGTTGCCGAAGGCAAGCGCGCAAGCTGCTGGGGCGCGCATTCCTCCAGAGCAATAACACCCGCCGACAGGGGGACGGCATAAAAACGGCGGGCATAGCGGACAAGATTGCAGCCCATGAAGTCTTGTTCCACGGTCAAAGGCATCTCGTTGAAGTCTTTGGCCGAATACCGCAACGGACGCGACTGAAATTCAGCCACCCGGCTAGGAATCAACGAATCACCCCTTACCGTGTAGCCGAAGCCGGAAAGAACATCAGAGCATCGATCGGCCAATTCGTCGATCAGATTTGAAGGCAATTGCGAAAGATAGCCACCTATACGACCTTCACGAAAAGTCGCCGAATTCTGATTGAAGACCTGAGCAGCGATGTCTTTGGTAATACCGTCCGCCTGAAGTTTTAACTGTATGGCCCAAATCGATTTAAGTTGAGCGCGTGCCGAACCGCCGCCGGCTCCCCCCACCAGTTCCTCGAAAGCGACCGGGATGACATTCGGAAAATTCAGCCATGGCAAAAAACCTCCCACACGCTGCCGTAAGGAACCCAACAACCATTCGTCGTCTACCAATTGGCGCACCCGATGTTCAAAATCCTCACCGGAAAAATAGCCTGCGAAAACCGTTTTACCTTCGCGATGGTAGTAATGCGCCTCAGAGACCAGAATATCCAACGGGTGCCGGTAAACAAAGAGCACAGGGGATTGAGTAACCGGATGGTGCCGATTGCCAAATGGCGCTCGGCGCACCGAGTCGATAAAGAAATCGCGAGCAACCGTATGTGAGTTACTGTATTCGATACAATACCAAGTGCCTGGCTTGGGAAAATCAGGTATTTGAATACCAGCAGCATATCCCAACGCTCGAGCAAACTCGTAGGCCAAATGCGTTCCAGCCTTGGGGATAGAAACTATAAACAAGGGTTTGCGACTCATGTGCCAATCACTTTTCGGCGCAAAAATCCGTACCTGTTGCAGATCCGAACATGCCAACAACAGATCCCCAAGTTGCTCGCCGCGAGTTTCCGTAAACAACAACACGCGAGCTTGTTTTAGAACTTCCATTGGTGGAATATCCGCGTGCGCAATAACCGATACGCCTTCGTTAGCAGCATCCCGCACGATGGTATCCGCAAGCTCGCCGTGACCCACAAGATAAACAGGCCCGTTTAATGGCGGATTGTCGCGCAAGGCTTCTGCAAAGGCTCGCGCAGTCGGCTCGAGAAATCTAAGTTCGCTGCTGTTTCCTTTCATTTATTCACCATCAAAATGAGTTCGGAAAAAGAATCTGCAATTCCCGTAAAAGCAATGCCGGAGAGGTTCGGCAGGCTAAAATCGACAGGCCCCAACGCCTGTGGAACCGCATAATACTTGCCTTGAAAAAGTACGATATTTGTCGTTCCCACGCTATCCAGCAACAGAGGCTCAGAGTATTTCTCCTTCTTACCGGCGTAGGAGCACTGGCCAGCATTGACCGCAGCGGTCATAGCGGATACAAACGAGGCCAGCTCCGCATCATTATCGTAAAGTCTTGATACGACTGGCGTTATCGAATCTATCATGGCCGAATCTAAATCGTCATTATGCACCGCGTCGATCCAGATTGAGGCTGCTTCATTGAAAATGCCGCACGCCTCCTCCGCCACATCCGACACTTCCATGACCAAGCTTTCGTCGCGGCACGAGGACCGCTCAATGGCCGTATGGGTTCGCCAAGGATATTGGCGAAAACCAAAACGAGAAAAATCGATGTTGGACTTGTTGAAAGCAAATCCAAACAAATCTTCGTCACCGTAATCACGAAATACCTCGCCCCGTCGAATATAGTCTTCGAGCATTTGCTGAAATGGCGTATACGCACTTTCGTCTAAAGGCGACATGGGGCCGTAACCGTAGCGAACCGCATACGTTTCGATCCCGTGGTCGCGCAAAATATCGAGATGGGTATTGGTTATCCAGTCCTTCCAGCCCTCAACGATGCCATGCCCCCGACGTAGATTGTGCTTGTGGGCGCCGGTTAGATTCACGTGGTCGAGTTTTGCCCATAAGGCTTGCGCCTGAGGTACGCTTGTGCCGCAACCCAATTCATCCGCAATACCGAGAATGGTCTTGACCGGACTATCAATCAAGTCTTCCCAGCGCATCAAATAGTAGTGGTGATCTTGCTGAGTGAATTCTTCAAGGTAAGCCTTAAAAGGCGGCAGTAGCGCTTCGAAAAAGTTAAGATCGCTAAGCTTGTAAAGAGCAAGGCGTTGTCTTAGAAAGTCGTTATCCTCCTGACAGGGAACAAAACGTTGGATATATTCACTGGCCAGCGCATTGATCGAAAAACAGGCAGATGTTAGCGTTCCCGCGGGATGACGCATTGATGCAAAACGCAAGCCCTTCGGGACATCAAGCGCGCTCAACCAAGCCGCCGGCCCAACATGCGAATGGACAACCTCGTAATAATTGAGAATCTCTCGGGGATGAGAAGTAATTAATGTGAAATCCCCGCCACCACGCAGGCCGATATATTTTCGAAATCGAGCATCGCGAAACTCGGAACCGGCCAACCATTTAGGTCCTCCGGCCAATTGTCGAAAGTTGTAATTGTAAATGAGATCGTGCGACAGACCGCGGCGCATGAACACATCTTCTATTCGCCGGGAAATCTGGAATCCGGCAGTGTCGCACAGCGCTTTGATGCTAAGCGTACGTCTATCCCGTGCCGGACCGACAAGTTCAGCAATCACGCTGATGAGTAAAGAGAAACCGCTACGGGGATAACCTACCACCAACGGTCGTGGAGCTATCATTAAACTACCTGCTCATCCGGAATCTCTACAGCCACTAATTCAGGTACGACCTGAAGGTCAACAAAACCGACCGACTGCGGTGTATCCGAAAATTTCAATCGTGCCACCGAGCGTCGCACATCGACAAAACTATCTTGCCCATCGACAAATTCGTTACAACCGAGATTGAGAAAATATTCGCCCCCGGTAAGATGCGCTTGCCAATGGAATCTTAACACCGCATAGCCGTCAGCTTCGATTTGAGCGGGAGGATGTCCCATCATTGCCAGGTTAGTGCCAAAAACATAAGTGCCTTCTAGCGAGACGATGGCAAAACCAACCGAGAGTTGCACGAACTCGTTGCCGACTAATTTGACAATCAACTCGCAATTGGCATGCGAGGCAATCTCGGGAGGATTCAATTCACCATCGACCACCAGATCGAAATCGACAATCCGGGCCTTACCCGAGCCCATTCGGGTTTCGTGGCGGTTATAGGTAGGTTTTAAAGGGATTTTATCGGTTTTGTCCGCCCTTTCCTTTTTGGGCATCTCCGACATTCCCTTGACCATTTCCTTCTTTCGTTTACCGTTGTTCTTCGATATGTTTTGAGCCTCTCCGAACAACAACTTTTGGTAGTGATTGACAGCACCAGCGATCGGGCCGATGTGTACCAACTCTCCCCGATCCAAAACGACGCCACGGTTGCAAATCCTTAACAGGGTGTCCGTACTGTGCGAGACAACCAAAATAGTCTTGCCTTGCTCCATGAAGTTTCGGATGCGTTGGAAACAACGGTGTTGGAATTTGGAATCACCAACGCTCAGCGCCTCGTCGACGACAAGGATTTCGGGGTCTATATGAATCGCGGCCGCAAATGCAACCCGGACAAACATTCCAGAAGAATAAAGCTTAACCGGCTGATCAAAGAATTCGCCGATGTCGGCAAATGCTTCGATATCGTCGATACGCTCTTGCATTTCCTGTTTCGAAAAACCTTGAATGGCACCATTTAAAATGACATTTTCACGCCCGGTGAATTCGGGATTGAAACCAGCTCCCAACTCCAGTAATGCGGAAATTCTGCCGCTCGACTTAACCTCTCCTCCGGTAGCCTGCATCACTGCGCAGATGATTTGCAATAACGTCGACTTGCCTGAACCGTTACGCCCCAAAATACCGAAGATTTCCCCGCGATGCACATCGAAACTAATATTCCTCAGCGCCCAAAATTCTTTGTGGTACTGCTTACGGAATGGATGAATAGCCTCAATTAACCGTTGCTTCGGAGAAGAAAACAATCTGAATTTCTTACTAACGTTGCAAACTGATATTGCGGGCAACGACTCCATTAAGCCCCCTCCATTTCAGTTAAATAACGCTTATTAATCACATTATGCTCCATTATATTCAAAGCATATCGGCAAACTCAGGCTTAAGCCGCCGAAAAATATAAGCACCGCAAAATAGAATCGAAATTGTCACAATCCAAAAAAAAGCAGTATCAGCTAAATTTGGTAATTTCGGCTCCGGAAATATAAGTAAGCCACGATACCCTTCAACAATATAGTAAATTGGATTATAAGATAATAGATGGCGATAATTTTCCGGCAACAGTTCCATTGACCACACAATCGGCGTTAACCAAAACAGAACATTCAATATCACGGATAGGGCTTGCGCTATGTCCCGGTAAAACACTTGTAGCGCGGAAAACAACCAACCCAGACCGAGTAGCAATGTGGCGTTGCACAGCATGAAATAGACCACCAACAAACGCACCGGCGAAAATGCAATGTCATACCAAACTTGCATTCCTATCACAAAGATCATGAAGATCATATGCGGCACAATACCTGCCGTGATGAATACGAAGGGGAGTATTTCGGTCGGAAAAACGGTTTTCTTAATCAGATGAGCGTTACCGGTCACCGATCCGGTAATGGTGATCAAAGTTTCATTGAAATAAAACCAAACCATCAGTCCGGTGATAAACCACATAATGAAAGGCGAACCGGCGGGCGCGGCCGCTTTAAAACCTACCGAGAACACAAAATAAAACACCGCCACCGTAGAGGCTGGCTGGATGATAGACCATAATGCCCCACCCATAGTCCCAACGTATCTGCTTTGCAAATCACGCAAGGCAAGTGCGCCAATTAGTGAACGATACTTCATAATATTACTGACAATATCCAACATGGAATCAAGGCGGAGATTAGATTACCGGGCAAATTAGTTTGGGCGGCGAATTGAACTCAAACTAGCTGATAGCACATTTAAAAAGCCGTAGCGGAGCAACAAATCAAAAATGTCTTCAAACATTGAAATCATGCGTCATCAACCATTTGTAAACCAGCACCAACGAACTGGCGTCTTCGATTTCACCCTCGGCAATCATTTGTAATACCTTGGATCGGTCGAAAAATTGAAGCTCGCCGTGGCCGAACTCCGGTTCGACCTTGGCGGTTGCACCGGCATCGACCGAAGCGGCAAACAGCCGAGAGCGAGCCTGGATAACGCCTGCTTCCGGCGACAGCTCCCCCATATCCCTCAAACCACCGTCCAATAGCGCCAACCCCGTCTCTTCCATCAGCTCGCGTTCCGCTGAGGCGGCGGGGCTTTCACCGGGCTCCCCATGCCCCTTGACCACTTCCCAAGACCAGCGCTGCAAGGGATGTCTTAACACTCGGATCAAGCCAATACAGTGCCTTGCAACCGGAAGTACAGCAACGCCAGCGACAGAGCCCTCGACTAAGCAGCGAGGTACGACGCTCAGATAGCGCGGCACTTCGTTGCCGTGAGAATCAACGACGTGATCGGCATAAACCCGAAATAACGCATTTTCGAATACCTCTTGCCGCCCCAAAAGTTCGATCCTAAAGTTTTCGTCCTTTACGTTATTTTCGTGTTGCATGCCGGCGCTGAGGTTTAGTTTGGTGTTAGATCAAACGTTGCCGTACATCGAGTTCTTGATCATCGTGAAACCTTTGATCAATTCAGCAATACCAGCATCAAGGCTGACAGAAGTTTTGTAACCGGTTGCCTCAATTTTTGCATTGGAGACGATGTAGTTGCGCTGATCGGGATCTTTACCGACCGGTGCGTCGATAAACACGAAGTCGGGAATCTGCTTTTTGATTGTTTCGCACAATTCCTTTTTAGACACGTTGGCTTCGGAGAGCCCCACATTGTAAATCTGGCCCTTCATCGCGTCATAATTGGCAATCGCATGCTGGAAAGCCCTTGAAACGTCACGCACGTGTACGTAATTGCGTTTGAAATAACCTTCGAACAGCACGACAAAACGGTCGTTGACCGCGCGATAGGTAAAGTCGTTAACCAGCAAATCAACGCGCATCCTTGGCGACATGCCAAATACGGTCGCCAAACGGAAGCTGATTGCGTTTTCGCGCTGCATCAATTCCTGTTCGATTTTGACCTTTTCGATTGCATATTGCGAAATCGGACGCAACGGCGACTCCTCGGTACAAAAATTGTTTTCATCGCCGGTGCCGTAAGCGCTGTTCGTGGTCGGCATCAACACGATTTGATCCTTGGCCAACAACTTCAGCATCAGCGTGATCGCGTCGTGGTTGGTAGTGGTTGCGCCGATTGGATCCAGATTGCACAGCGGCGCCCCCACCAGCGCAGCCAACGGAATCACAATATCGGCATTTTTGAGCAATGGTGCGACATTTTTTTCCAAGCGGATGTCACCCTTTACGACCGAGAAATTCGGGTGGTGGCAAACGTGGTTCAAACTGCTTTGCTTGAACATGAAGTTGTCGAGCACCGTAACTTTATGTCCCGCCGCCAGCAAGTCGGGTACCATGGTAGAACCCAGATAGCCGGCACCGCCGGTCACTAAAATGTTGTAACTCATAACTCTCCTTTCGGTTCGAAAAAATTCATTCGCCAAAGATTGCCGCTTCGACGCACTCGCACAGCGTATGCGCCAGGACTATGTGCAATTCCTGAATAGTGCTGGTCGCAGTTCCCGGAACGACTACTGCATACATCGCAAGTTCGCGCGCTTTGCCGCCATCGCGGCCGCAAAATACGATGCTGGGTATCGACATAGCGCGGCATTGCGCCAGCGCTTGCAAGATGTTCGGCGACTGACCCGACGTGCTGATGCCTAAAAAGACGTCGTTGCCGCAGGCTTTACCGGCCAGCTGCCTGGAAAATACGTGTTCAAATCCGTAGTCGTTGCCGATTGCGGTCAGGATGGAACTATCGACAGTCAGGGCTTCTGCGGGCAAGGCGTCACGTTCCCGCGCCAGTTTACTGACAAACTCCGCCGCCAAATGCTGAGCATCGGCCGCCGAGCCGCCGTTACCGGCGATATAAATGCGGCCACCGTTGCGATAACAGGCAATGACGGCTTCCACCGCTGCGCCGAATTCGGTTAAAGCCTCGGTATCCGCCAATAGACTGATCTTGGCATCAATCGAGGCTTGAACATTGATCCTGATGCGCGAAACTATATCCACGCCGCCTCCTGGTTCAACACTTGCGCGGCGCGTGCGTAATCGTCTGGAATGCCAATGTCGATGAAAGTGCCCTGAAACTCGATACCGGTTAAACGCCGACCGGCCGTCAAAGCCGCCGGAAAAATATCGTCTTCGAGAGACCATTTGGCGTTTGGCGTAAATTGTTCTTCCAACAATGCGCTACGGCGCAGGCAATACACGCCGCCGTTGGCCAAACTGCCGATACCGCCCTTACCTGACTGCAAGGACTCGATGCGCCCGTCGTCCGCTACTTCCAGCGCCATATAGCGGCCTTCTTCGTTGGAACGAAACAACGAAAAACAGCAATCCGCGTCGTTACGTTGTGCGAAACACTTTAACTGCTCCAAATCCACAGCGAAGAAAGTATCGCCGTTGAGCAACAGAAAACGTTCGCCGGCCGAGATGTTGCGTGCGGCTAACAGCACCCCCCCACCGGTACCCAGAGGAGTTTGTTCGAGCACGTATTCGATCATCGCACCACGATAATTCTCACCGAAGTAATCAATGATGGCATCGCACCGGTAGCCAACCGATAGAATGAAACGCTCCACACCCTGGGTACGCCAATACTCGAATAAAAATTCGAGAAACGGCCGACCATTAATTGGGGCCATCGGTTTCGGCAAATCGGGTACCGCGTCACGCAAACGAGTGCCCAAGCCGCCTGCCAGAACAATTGCCGTGGTCACGATGTCGCCGTCAAACCGCGTTGAGCAACGCGCACAGTTCGTCGACTTCGGCAGAGTTCAAGTCGGGGAAATTGCCGATGTAAAAACCGTAAAAATGAACGTGTTCGGTATTCGGATATTCCAGATGATGGCCTTCCGGCACGATGCCGCGCAAATACGGCTGACGGATCTGGTTGCCGCCGCCGGCGCTACCTCGGCGGAATTCGATGCCGGATTCGCGCATTTTTTTCATCACTCGTTGAACCAAATTATCGTCGGCCTCTTTGAGGATCAGATTAAAAGCGTAATTGCTCGACCCCTCAAGTTTGAAATCGGTGCGGTATTTGGACGCATCAATTTTATCGAGAAAGCGCAGCAAATTTTCGGTACGCCGTTGTACGATCATATCGAGGCGTTTGAGTTGGCTACGGCCCATTATGCCGCCGATTTCGGTATTACGGGTGTTATAGGCCGGATAGGCAAAAATAAAATCCGGGTTGAGCTGCGGATTTTCGTCGATGTAGCGTGCCTTCAAATCATTGTCGGTCGCCTCGCGCACCATGCCGTGCGAACGCAACATGCGCACTTGCTGGTAGACCTCGGGGTCGTTGGTGCAAACCATGCCGCCCTCAATGGTGCTCATGTGGTGGGCGTAGTAATAGGAAAAATTGGAAATCCAGCCGATACTACCCAGCAATTTACCGTTATGGCGGGCGCCGTGCGATTCGCAGACATCTTCGATCAACGGAATGTGGCGGCGTTCGAGTTCCGCAACCAGTTCGTCGGTCAGGCCATCGAAACCTTGGACGTGAGTCAGAAATACGGCGCGAGTTTTGTCGGTAATCTTACTCAGAATTTGTTGCGTATCCATCGCCAGTGTCGCCGGATTGATGTCGGCAAATATCGGGGTAAAGCCGTTCTGCAACACCGATGCGACATCGGATACCCAGGCCAGCGGCGGCACGATGACTTCGCCGCCTTCGGGGTGGCGTATTTTCAACACCGCCATGGTCAGCAGGTTAGCCGAAGCACCGGAATTCAGGAAAACACTGTATTTCACGCCCAGCCACTCCGACCACTCGGCCTCGAACGCGCGCACGTTCGCACCATGAGTCAAAATCGGATCGTCTTGTTTGAGATGTTCGATCACTGCGTCGAGATCTTCGCGCAGAATGTTGTTACGCATCAGGGGGAATTTCATGTTGTCGAATACCCGGTTAATGAGAAAGTGATTGAATGAAGGCCGCAACGCGCCGTTGCACGGCTTCTGGCCCTATGCCGACTTGTTCGTGCAATTCGGCCCGTGTACCCAGCTCAAAACGGTAGCCGCCATTGACCCCCAGATTGAGCAGCGTCAAAGGCAGGTTCCGTCGAGCCAGAAAATCGAATAGCATGGCATCAACCCCACCGCGGCCACTGAAGCCTTCTTCCAAACTGACCAAGCCTTGATAGCCAGCGAGTTCGTCAGCTAAGCTATCCTCATCGAAACGCGCAATGTCCACCAAATCGATGACACCGACATCGTGCTCGGGGTCTTGCTGAGCCGCCACCTTCAGCGCGGTATGTAACATGTAGCCGGTCGCCAGCAAACATATGCGCCGCCCTCGACGGTGAACGTGAAAACCCAATCGCAAATCCGGTACCGTTTGTTCGTAGATTACCGGCAATACCTGAGCGTCAAAGCGCAAATATTTGGGGCCGGTAGCCGATACGCAGCGCTCGAACAATGCTCCAGCGGTTACATGGTCGGCGGGGGAAAACACCTGAAAATTCGGCATCGCGCGCATAAGGGTCAAGTCTTCGTAGCACTGGTGCGTCGGCCCGGAAACCACGTAACTATACCCGGCGCCGACACCGATCAAATTAACGTTAATCGGCCGCACCTCCGACAGCAATGCCAAGCTGACACGAATCTGTTCGTAACAGCGCATGGTTATGAACGGCGCGATCGCGTAAGCAAACACCGTAAACCCTTCGAGCGCCAGACCAGCAGACACGTTGATCAAATTTTGCTCGGCGATGCCGACGTTGACAAAACGGGAGGGGAAATCGGCGCGTATTTTATCCAGTATCGGCGAACCAAAATCCGCACTGACGAAAAATATTTTTGCATCCTGCCCCATCGCTTGCCAAATCCGATCAAGCAGAACGTCGCGCATCGGTAGCGGCTTGGTCGTCATGGCAATTGCTCCAGTAGACTGTCAATTAATTCCGGCTTGGGATTAAGAATGTGGGACAAAGGCGCATTCTCCAAACCCGGCACACCGCGACCTTTCAAGGTTTTGGCGATCAGTGCTTTCGGTTTACCAGCCGTCGTCGCCTTCATCTCCAACAAACCAGCCTGCACAGCCAACACATCGTGACCATCGACTCGGCGGCAATCCCAGCCAAACGCGGTTAAGCGCTCGCTTAGCGAATGGTGGCTGACGATGTCATCGGTATAGCCGAGCATGCTGATACCGTTGTCGTCGATGACGAGATTCAGATTGTCGAGCCTGTGCTGAGAGGCAAACATCGCTGCCTCCCAATTGGCGCCTTCGTGCAATTCGCCGTCACCCGACACCACGAACACTTGTCGATCACTGTCGAGCCGCTTCAAGCCCAGAGCCATACCGGTGGCTACGCCCAGACCATGACCGAGCGAACCGTTGACGGTCTCATAACCGGGAATCACCGGATCGGGAATACCGCCCAAAAAACCGCCGCTATGGCAAACTCGCAACAATTCATCTTTGGAAAAAAAACCGAGATCGGCCAAAATCGGATACATGCAAATTGAACCGTGGCCCTTACTGATCACGCAACGGTCACGATGCGCCGCCAATGGCTGAGAGGCATCGAAACGCAAGACGCCTCCGTAATACAAGGCGACGAAAATTTCAACGGCTGATAGCGACGAAGCCAACCGAGTCTCGGGCGCGCGACGGTGGATCGCTAGCGTCTCTCTCCAGACCCAATGGGCCTTGGCGCGTAAATCAAGGGGTTCGGAATTCAAAGCAGCGCCTCCGTTTCGGCGTTGGTTCGAGAACGGGGCGAACCGTTGGCCACCCCGGCATAAAGGCCAAGACATAAAAACTGGTGCATCACAATTAAAGTCCGTTGGGTTGGTAGAGAACCACTCGGCTGCCGGAGTCTTCGAAATTGAACGGCACGTGAATCAAGTTGTTGAGCCGTTCGCGAATCACGGCCTGTTTCTCCGGTTTAGCAAACAACAATAAGAAACCACCACCACCCGCGCCCAAAATTTTGCCGCCGATGGCGCCAGCGTCCATGGCCGCATTGTATATTTCGTCGATCTCTGGGGTGGACACCCGCTCGGACAAGCTACGTTTGTAATGCCAACTAGCATCCAACAGCTTACCAAAGGATTCGATGGGTTCGCGGCCGTCCTGCAGCAATGCAATAGCCTCGTCAACCATTGCCCGCATCAACTTCAGCTCTTTTTCGCGATTTTTCAAATTGTCGATTTTCGACTTCGCGACCTCGGAGGCGATACGCGAGAAGCCGGTAAAGCACAGCATCAAATGTTGACGGAGCTCTTGTTGGCGCTGTTGCGGCAGAATCAACGGTGCAACGTCGAAGGTATCATTGGTATGAAACTCAATCCGGTTGAAGCCACCGAAGGCCGCGGACACTTGATCCTGGGAGCCGACATTCTCACCAATCAAGTTTTGTTCGATGTGAATCGCATCGCTGGCCAATTCATCCTTGTTGGTCATTCGCCCTTGCAAGGCCTGCAAGGCGTTCAATAAGCCCACGGTAAACGACGAACTGGAACCCAAACCGGAACGAGCAGGCAGGTCGCCATCGTGATGAATTTCCAGGCCTTCTGCAACATTCGCCCAGTTAAGCACAGCGCGCACCGCGGGATGTTGAATTTCGTCGTTATGTTTGACGTTTTCGATCAAGGAATAGACGATGCGGTGTTTATGGTCAAAAAACGGCGGCAGGCGACGGCAACTGATGTAGCAATATTTATCGATGGAGGTCGACAGCACGGCGCCGCCATGCTCGCGATACCAACCCGGGTAATCGGTGCCCCCCCCAAAAAACGAAATCCTGAACGGGGTTCTGGTGATAATCAAGTGCTCAATCTCCCAACAATTTTCGCTTAAGGCGGATGCTCGCCATGTCCTCGATATTCTTGCGCTCCTGCACGCCAAAACGGCGCTCGGCAAGCCCGAGATAGGCGGGATTTGAAAAGTAGGTTTGCCATGCCTGATCACGGAAACGCAACACATCCTCCGAACGCAAATACTTAGTCGGCAACGGTTCGCATTCATACGACAGGAAGGCAAAGCCTTCGTAAGTCTCGGGCAGTTTCCAGCCGTTGCGTTTGGCAATATGGTACATAGGACTGCCCGGCAAGGCCTGACAAGGATACATGTTGGCCATCTCGGTATTGAGCTCGATGGCAAGATCGAGCGTTTGCTGCATCGTTTCCAGCGTATCATCCGGGAAGCCGAAGATATAGTTGCTGATAATGCTGATGCCGGCATCGCCAATCGTGTCGCACACGTCACGGATATTGACTTCCTTGAACGACCCCTTGGAAACTTCTTGGCGCACCATTTGATTACCCGCCTCGATGCCCAATGCCAGCCAATTTACGCCGGCGCGTTTAAATAAATCGAGCGCATCGCGCCTGACGGTATCGACGCGGGAATAAGTCCACATGTTAAAGTCGAAACCTCTATCGACCACGTTTTGCAGTATCGGCTCGTAGTACTTACGATTGAGGAAGAACATTTCGTCGCTGATGCGTAGTGTGCGAACGCCAAGCGTCGCCAGTTTCTCCATTTCGCGAATTACCCAGGCTGGCGACCAGAAACGCATGCCGCGGGAGTGCGAGGCATCAATGCCGGCGCCGTTATCGGACCGATTGACAATGTTGATCATGCAGAAATCGCAACCGAAATTGCAACCTAGAGAGGTGTAAATAGCCGCGAACGGTGTGCGTTTGTCGTGGCTGAACTCGGCATGCCAGAAATGCGCCCGGTAAAGGTCGAGTGGCTTGTCGCGGTAAGGCAGCAAATCCCAGGCATAACCCGGCAGGTCTTCGTCCATTCGTTCCTGCGGTACCACGGACTGAGGCGGGTTGAGCACGGGCAAAGCCGAAGAGCTTTGTTTATAGCCGATGCCCTTGACATGCGCCAAGTCGCTCTTGAGATTGCCTTTCAACAGGTTGTGCAATGCGTAAACACCTTCGTTGAGCAACACAATATCGACGCACTCATGAGCCAAAACGTCCAGAGGCAAAGCGCTCGTATGCGACCCAACAAAGGCAATCGGCGTTTGGTTACCAGCAGCATCCTTAAACGCGCTAGCCAAGGCCAATGCGCCGATCATACTGGTTGTTCCGGAATTGGGGTTTTGCCCGTAAACAACAAACACTACCAAACGGGGGTTGAGCTCATCAATGCGCTGAACCGATTGTTCAAGCGTCAAACGCTCAGCGTCGCAATCCATTAAGGCTACATCAAATCCCTTGCTTCGGCATGACTCCGCCAGTAAAAGTGCCCATGTAGGGGCTCGATAGCTGAATAGGTTTTAGCGAGATCCTGATAAGCCTTAGTAGACGAATCGGGGTTTATGAACAATACATCCATCTAGTATTTAATTATTATGTGAGACTAAGGTCTGTTGCGACTCATTTAGGTAACCGAAAAAACATAATCTAAAGCAATTCTGCTTATGTAATTGCGCTTCAATTTCTACGGCATCAATTGTTAAACGTTGTAAAAAAGCCTTTTCAGGGAAGACCGACTTGTACACGATAAAACACCCTTCCACTACCTGCCGAAACGGTCGTAATGTTATGTATTACGGCACATCCACCCACTTCTCTTTAAAGTTGATAACTCAATCTATTTAATTATTCGGATCGACGTCAAGCCAATAATAGCATCATTGACTAACTTCTGACACCAGTTGATTTAAGACCCCGTTAAAAACACAATTCAGTCAGAAAATCACCCTCAAAACACAGCCTAATCATTAAAGTTTACTCATCGACAACAAAAAATCAATAACTTGTCGACAATGTTTTGTAGTAACCATACTTATGGATACTCAACGTCGAAAATAATTTCAACCGCCTGCTGAAAAGGCGATTATCATGAAGATAAAAGTTACGTATTTGACCAGAAAATCCCCATGAGCCAAGCCTAATAAATACAAAATACTTTATCTCTTAATATTTTATTTATTCCACACATTATTAAGAGCTTAAAATGTTTTTTGTAAAAAAGCAATCTACGTTGCCAACCAATTTAATAAGAGCCATGACTTACTTCACTAGATACAACCATGATCGATCAGCCTTGAATCGTCAAAATTAACCAAGCATATTTGTACAACGAGCCTAGACTACATGAACTCAATCTCGCCCGCTTCCACCTACACCCCGGCAAGAGACAGTTTTAAGTTCGAAGGCTTCTGGCGATTAAAACAGAAAAAATGACCGTATCAAAATCCATTCTAACGGAATTGTTCGAGGCCTTACTCAGGCTATGAATAGCCTGAGGATCTCAATAGTGAAAACAGCCTGCTGACGCAACACCCCAAAACCAAACGCCCTCGTGCTCGCGAGATCGAGCATAGCACGCAAATCGTGCCTAGCTTCAGAATGACGTAAGCGATTGGCGCAGCGTACCATAATGCCCGACAATGGCATCGAACAATCAAGCCCCCAACCAGGACAACTGGCATTTTCTCGCCTATCCACGAGAGTTTTTACACTCGATCCGCCGACAATTCGGCACATTGCATTGTTCAGCGTTATGTCGGTAGACTCGGAATTGCAAGCTGCGTTGCCACCACTCCCCTTATCGGGCGTGTTTGACGCGGAAGGCATTTTACAGCGACTCACAACCTCCTTTCCAGCCTGACGCTAAACTGGGATTTCGAAACCGCTCTAGTGTTTTTTGTTGGCCGATCGCGGTGCAGACCCATGCCGTTCCGAGACCGGGAAAGTCACTCGCTGCAATTACACTTCGCCGATCATTTGCTGGTAATGATTGCCGTATACCCCCTAAGCTACCCGACTTTTCCGAAATCGCCGACGCTCGACAGCAATTGCCACACATGCTTCCAGCGTTTTCGGCCCGGCACAACCTATTGGCGATGCATGGCAAACCTAGACTTTCCGCCTCCCCGCGACGAGCCTGCACAGCCACAAGACCTGATTATCCTACTTTCAGTCATCCCCAGTCGCACTTCGCGTTGACGGCCAAGCACTTGGCAATACCTGCCAAATAGACCACAACCATCACCTGCGTTTCCGGCACCAGCAAAACCACCCGGATCAACTCACTCATCAGGCTGATAGCACCGAATTGCAGCACCATTTGGATTGACTAGGCGCACCGGCTGCACTTCCGGGGTGGCGAAAAAGCATTGCTTATATTCCAAAGGAAATACTGATTCAGGCCAGCACCTTCCGCGACAATCTGCTCTAGAGCAACACTGCACCGACCGACGATGAAATCTGGAGCATGCGCAAGCGATCCGCCTTGTCCTGACTTATCGAAAAGCTATCGCTTGGCCTGAATACCTCCATTGGCGAACGAGGCATCAAGCCTTCCGACGGGGAGTCGCAGCGCCTGGCGCTGACTCGCGCCCCGCACAGGCGCATGGCAATACTGATAGCCAGCCACCAACATGAAGAGCTGGGCCGGTTTGATCGACGGCACGGCAAATATGGCGGACGGCAAGATCGAAGCCTAGCGCCCAGCTCCGTGCCATAGCTTAAACACGACACTGTAGGCCCGCTCCGCCCCACCTCTGCGCAACGACTGACGTCGGCTTACATCGTCTGGGTATAGCTGAGCATATCGGTGTTATTGGCGGGGCGGGAGGCGCCGAAAGTATTCGGCGACTATTCCTATTCGGAACGCTGGACTTTCCACCTTGCTGCTGTGCGCCAAAACCTCCACGAACCCGGCATTGACGCAGAGCCACTTGCTGACCGTTTCGCTGGCAATCGTGCTCGACACAGCCCTTGCACTACCACTTACTGAGGCCGCCCCCCCCCTATCCCTACAGATATTCGCGCGCCTTAAGAACGCCGGGGATTTTTACAGAGAGGTCCACCTGTAGATATACTGCAAAACCTTCAGCACCGCACCGGTCACCAGCACCGCACTAAACACCGCCCCCAGCGCAAACAGCGTATTTTTTTCCTGAGGCGGAATGATGGTATGCCGGGCAATGTTGCTCAGCGACTGTCAACGGGGCGCGTAGTACCCTTGGGAGTTTTCGACCACAGAACAAGCCTCGGCTTTGTCTAGCTCGAACTGGCCGCCCGCCAATTCAAAACCCGGAAAAAGAAGGCTAATTTCAAACTAAGAACCAGACGACTTCAATGGGAAATTTTCATCGCTTGACTTTTGCAGCAAAACAGCAGCCAAGAAAAATCCGGTCATACCACGCCTGACGGCCTCAAATTCCAGACGCGCATAATAAGCGCATGAAATAGCCGTTCTCATTTGTTGTCTTTTTTCATTAGTCGCCGAAGCACGCGACGCAGGAATAGAGAGCAATCATTGTAAATGATGACTTTCTTTTGACACTTTATCACTCACAGCAACTACCTTTGAATGATAAGTTATTGAATTTATTGGGGTGAACGATGGGGCTCGAACCCACGACAACCGGAATCACAATTAGACCTGTTTTATATATTTATCAACAAGTTAACTAGCTAATTTGTCAGTATTGCTTGAAATTATGCCTTTGATTTTCAAGAAGTTTCATTTTATTTGTCATCAGAGTTTTGAGGCTAAATCAAGCTATTGACGAGCACCAAAATTATCCAAATCAGAAGTTTTGATCGGTCGGGTAGATTTTTCATGTGGTGTTTCCTTTGATGATTGATCAAGGACCTTTGATAAACAGCACATAAGGAGCCGGCAGTATAGGCTGCTGTGCTGGCTATAAATGAATTCTCAGTCAGGTTCAGCCAAAATTTCCCGAACCGTCTCTAACGTCATCATCAAAGTCATAGCTTGCAAAGGTGACTCCACAAATCCCTGTGAAAGATAAAATTGTTTGGCTTGTTCGGACAGAGCATGAACCAATATAGCAAATACTCCCGCATCACCAGAGACATTGACTGCCCTTAGCATTGCATCGCGCAACAGCGATTTGCCAATCCCTTGGTTATGATAACGCTTGTCGACAGCCAGTCGACCGAGCAGCAAGACCGGCAAAGGATTAGGCATGTTGCGTCGCATGGTTTTGGGTGAAGCCTCATGGCTTATTGCACCGGCAGACAGGCAGTAGTAAGCAACAACATCCATGCCAACACTCAGTACAAAACAACGCGAAGCCCCTGCCCTATGGTTTTTGAGTGCACGTTTTTTGAGCCAATCATTCAGCGACGTATCACCGCAATCGAAATCCACCAACCGATGATCTGTCGTGATCGGTCCTGGGGGCGACATTTCTAGAGCAGTCATTTTTCCCAAGGCGCTTTTGTCTTAAGTAACCGGCGAAGCTTATCAGTCGGTGGCAAGGGTTGATCGAGCAACGCTTGAAATTGTGCAAATGCGCCTTCATCGACTGCGAAAAATGCCTGATCTAGAAGCACATCTTCTGCCGCGCGACAGGCGGCTTCCAACATAAAGTCTGATCGACTACGGCCGAGACGTTCAGCAGCTTGATCAATGATATCCCGCTGCCTGACCTTAGCGCGGATATTAATGGAAACGGGAGTCGCTTCTCTAGTTTGCATTTGCTTCATGTTCATCCTCCACTTTATTCAAGCTCAGCATATTAATTTGTGTAGCAAATTGCAACACAATAAGTAAAGTAGCCCTCTGAGTAGAGGTCGCCAACCGACCGCCACTCGAACTAGTCCCCCCAGAAACCAAAGCAATGCTTAGCTTCTGATTCTGAGGAGACGTGGGTTTTATATCATTTTACGAAGTTGTATCGACGCTGCCCATCATTACAAATCGGCTAGTCCGTTGATCAACTTCGCTGATGCATAAGCTTGCCTGGGCACCGAGGAATAGTCTCGGCGCCAATACCTTTTCACAGCAAGCCATGCTCCGCATAGGAATACACGTTTTCGCCGACGATGAAGTGATCAAGGACTCGAACGTCAATCAAGGCCAAGGCTTCTTTAAGTTTTGCTGTAATCACGCGATCGGCCTGACTGGGATCGCTGATCCCCGACGGGTGGTTATGCGCCATGATCAGAGCCGCGGCATTGTAGTGCATGGAGGCCTTGACCACTTCGCGTGGATACACGCTTGCGCCATCAATCGTACCGCGGAATAACTCATCGCAAGCGATAACCCGATGTTGATTGTCCAAGAACAGGCACACAAATACTTCGTGCTCGTATGGCGCCAATTTCAATTTGATACAGTCTTTCGCCTTGTCCGGACTGGTCAAGGCTTCGCCTCGGCTGAACATGCGGTTGTAGATCTGAATGGCCTCTAAGATGACATCTTGTTCATCGGCCATACGGTAACGATTATTGGTTCCTCGAATGAATAACATGGGCTTTCTCCCGTAATCTTAATAATTGGAGAAAGCCGTCCCCTTCCGGGGTGGACTTTCTCCGGAAGGGTTGTCAAAAATATGCAAAGCCTCGTCAGCGATGTCTACCGACGTTGCCCGTCGGCAAAACACATTTCGCTAAAGAGGCTTAAGCTGACGCTATGTCTGCGTCAGGTGTTTTGGAATGCGTGCTTGTTAAGTGGTCGTTCGCCAGAAAACCCGCCAAAAGCCACGCGCTAACACAGCCGCAGCCATCGGCCCGATTGGGTTTAGACTACATTTCCGCAACGGTGACGACATCGCCATCATTGCCGAGCACGATTTGAAAGGTCCTGGAAAACAGCGCCGGACAACTGCCAAATGTCGGCAGCAGTCGTTGCAATGCATCCGCCGGTTTGTCGGCCGTATTGGCCACCACGAAGTTATGAAAATCCCATTCATCGGCTTCCTTGGCGGATTCCATGAACGTATCCCATTCGTCGTAGTAGGACGATGCCTGGCAAACCACCAACCCGGATGACTCCCGAGTGGGTACGATGAAGCCGTCCTGATCCTCGTCATACACGGCATCGTGATCGATGTCGACGGACTCGCCATTCAGGGTTAACCGGTATTGTTCACAAAAGACCGCCTGACCATTCACCCATTGCCCTGCAAAAAACGCGCGGTGCGTTTCGTTGACGATGTCCAAGGTGATGGCCGGTCCGTTCAAATCGACCAGGTACGAAAACAGCCAATGCTTGGCATCCAACCCCGGCCGAAATACCCGATAATCGCGGTGCCAAGCAAACATCCAGCGTAGCGCACCGACCTCATCGAGATCATCCAGTTCGGCAACTTTGACAAGGCCGTTTTCCACATCGTTTCGACTGACCGGTTGCGAAACCACTGCCAAATTGACGCTGCTGCAACCTTCCTTGATCGGATAATCCTGAATGATGGCCAATACCTGTTTCGGCAATAACGGCACGTTATTCAGTAAATCCAGGCAGCGGTAAGTTTTCAAGGTGTCGTAGCCAAGGACAAACTCCTCAGCAGACAATTCGCGTTTGATCATTTCCATTCGTTGCCTGGCTTCCCGTTGCAGAACGTGCTTAACCTCAGCAATCACCTGTGCTTCATCGATCAATTTATCCCGGTCGGGCAACCGAGCGAAAAACCGGCTTGAATCCAAGTGGATGACATGACCGGGGTCTCGTTCGTGATGACTGTGATAGACCGGCAAGCCTTGCAGATACAGATGAAAATACTCCGACTGTCGTAACCAGTCTTCGCCCTGGGACAAACCATACAAATACATATCACCCAGTTCGGTCTCGATGAACGGTAATGTTGAGTTAACCGCTCGCGGCCGATCCAGGCTGACACCATTAAAGCGCACCTCAATCGGAAATCCCCGTGCCAAGCGATACAACTGGGATGCAATCCGATCCGCTTCGGGCTTGAACTGGGTCAGCGTCAAACGCGTGATGCCTTTCCAGTCAGCAGGTTCGATCGCAATCGGTTGGAATGCCAAAAGCGCGGCCGTATCCACCGAAAAGCGACCGCCTTTACTGTCGACGCTGATGGCATCGCAGGCAAAAATGGCCGACAAAAAGCCGAGACCAAACGGATGTTCCCGTTCGATGACGTCAGCATCCCAGCCAGACTCGGCCACCGTCAGCAACGTTTTCAAACAGGCGATGCCGCAGCCATCGTCACACACCGTCAAGGTTCGAGTGTCTTGCGAATACTCGAAGCTGACGAAGGTGGCGCCGGCGCGGCGGGCATTTTGCATCAGTTCGCCCAGTACCGTGGTGGACTGGGTAAAGCTGAAGCGTAAGTTATTGATCAATTTTTCGGGGTTTACCGATAATTGTGTGGTGTTCATGTGAGTTCCTCGAATAAAAAAGCCCCGAGGAAACGACACAGTCCAACCCTGACGGGGAGAACGGATCATCTCCCCGAGGCGGGCATTACTGGCCAGGCCAGTGGTTATGTTAAAGACCTGTATAACACCGGATTACGATGCCAGAGCCAGGTCTGTAGGAGAGGGTAATGAGCCCGTCCATTCCAGCAAGCTGGATTGTTCGTTTTCCAATACCGCATCGGGATCGATGCCTCGGCTGGCAAGTACCGTGCTCATCGCCTGGGTTAACAGACGATGGCCTTTTTCCCGTTCCGACTCGCCGCCGTGCTTGATCGCCCAAAAGGGATCGAAATGGACATGTCGGCTACTGCGTGGACATTGTTTATTCACTTCGGTATGAAACGCCTTATCGAAGTTTTCCGCCTGGTCGAACTGTTGCCAGAAACCTTGTCCGGCTTGAGTATCTACAGGCGGTAACCAGCGGCGCTGACGTCCAACCCAACGGTTCATCCGATCGATCAAAGTTTTGCTCTTCGGAAAAAAGTGAATGGTGCCGACGCCCGGATAATAGCGAACGTCAAAATAACTGCCACCAATCCGTTGTCCAGCCCGAAGCTCTTGAAAATGCTGCCGGAACACCGACACCAAACTCATGTCCGCTTCGGTCTTACCATCGAGCAAGGCAAATACCTTGTCGAAGTCGGCTAGAAGTCGTTCCGACTCCCAGTTCAGACTATTGTGATAGGACTCCACTTTGTGCCCTGGCAGAACGAAACGCGTGGTCTTGATCCGCATGCCCAGCGTGCGGTGTTTGTCATTGCTTTTCCAGCCCATGTAAAACACCGCATTGTCACTGTAATAGCGGGTGATCAGATCAAACACATCACACACCATGCTCAGTTGAATTTCACCTTGCTGCTCGATGATGCCTTGCAGAAAGCCGTAGATATTCGGCACGGTAAATTCCAAGGATTTCACCGTTTCGAAATCCGATTCCAAGCGTTTCTGTGCCGCCGATGACAAGCGCGATGTGACCTGTGTCGAGCGTAAAATGCTGGCCCAGGCCCGATTCTTCAGATCGTGATAGCGTTTGAACAGCGTCCGCTTCACCGCATCCGATGACGAGTCGTCTTCACTGCTGATACCGCCACCGTTCAGTTCGCCTAAGGTTTTACCCAGCATGGTCCGATAACGGCTGGCACGGGCTTCACTGACCACAGCCTGTCGCGCTGCTTCGACCGCAGCATTGAACATCAACACCGCGTTATCAATGAAGGCATTCGGCAAGGCCAACTCATGAGGCAGTTGAAACGCGCCCGCCACATCGTCGGCTTCCCGGCGATCCTGGCGCAAATCGTCCAGAATACTGCCGAGGATGTCTTGTTCGAAGGTTGAAGTTTTTTTCAACCAGACCAGGGCCACGTCGACCGGCGTTTTGCGCTCGGCATCCTCGCCGGCGAACATTTCCGATAAAAACTCGACCTCGCCGTGCTGCTCGATCAACCGGACTAACAGCTGGCGTTCTTTCGAAAACGGATTGCGCACGGTTTCAGCATTGAGAATGGCGACGATTTCACCGTCAAATAAAATCTCCCAAGCCTTCAACACGTGTTTGGCGCCGTCGGCAAACGGCGGATTCATGATGATGTGAGAATAGACACTGCCGCTTTGAAACTGCAGAAAATCCATCCCCACCACCGCATAACCTTCATCGCGCAGAACCGCGTGTTTGCGGATATCGATTTCAATGCAATCAATCGGCAAACGTTTACCGTACTGGTATGGCCCTGGACGTAGCAAATGTCCTTCGCCTGCTGAAGGCTCTAATACTCGAGCGAATTGCTGGTTCTTGAACATCGCCCAAGCTTTATGACTCAGTGCTTCTGGCGTGGGGTAGTATTGATAAGGGTCTGTCATGGTATTCTCCAAATAAGCCCCTGACGACCGATTTATCCCTGGCGGGATAGAATCATCCCGCAGGGGTAGTGTGAAAAACTCGGCTTAACCGAGTATCAAAAATGAAAACGGCGCGTCAGATCAACGCAAACCGCTTACCTTGAATGAAGTCCTGATACTGCCGGGCTTCGGTTTTAACTTTGAACCGGGCATGCACGCTGCCGTCGATCCAGATTTCCCAGGGCAAGCGGTTAAGCTCACCTCTCACCAGTTCTACCGTGCCAACCCGAAATTCATCGTGTTGGTAAAGTACCTGGCGGGGACTATCGATACGGACGATGCATTGATCCAGCAAGGCCGGACCACCGATGTCACCCGGTTCGATCAACAGCGGCACTTTGATCGTGCCGGTTGAGCGGCCGATCCAGCCGATGACATCGTGTTCATCGAGCCAGGATTGACCCGTGGTGGGATCGCCGTAATACAGCCGGATTTTGCGTCGGCTATGGCGAAGCTGTTCCAACAACTCAACTACCGGTTCTGGAGTGTCTGCGTGGTAACAGGTGCCGGATGGCAAGCGCTGATACTGGATGCAATGCCCCGTGCCGAACGTGTGTTCAAAGATATGATTCATGATGTTGTCCTCAATGAAAAATGGGAACATCACGATTCCCCAGCGGGAATAGGACATTCCCGTGTGGGTGGATAAAAATGAGCGCCGAATCGAATGGTTTGGCTAACTCAGGCTTTTTACAAATTGCGCTTAAACACCGCGCGCATTTTTTAGGATTGGATTTCCAGTACAGGTTTTCCCAAGGCTTGCACTGCCAGGAGCATTACCTGATCCAAATCGTCCCAATCAATGCTGCCGCCATTGGCTTCGCCTTGTTGATAGGCTTCAACCAATCCCCGACAAACCCGCATGGCTGCTTGCTCTTTCTTCAATTGCCGTACCGAATGATCCGGTTCCGGCAACCGTGCAACGGCAACGCTTTTCCATACCAAGCTTTCACCCTCCGCTTCATGATATTCATCGGACAATAACGGCATGGCAGCGGTGTCATCCCAAATCGTGGCGTCATTGAATGCCTGCTCGGCGAGCTGCTGTGCCGCTTCGGGACTCTCAGCAGTGATACCCACCGAAACCCGGTGCACATAGTCGATTTCGTAGGAGACCATGAATAGCTGATCCACACCCTCCGCCGTGTCATTGGCTGAGGCGGGTTCTTCGACTGGCAAATCGGTTTCTGCCGACTCACCCTCGATCAATGCGCTTTCATAAGGCTCGATCTCCTTGTTGCAGTTCGGGCAGCGATCGTTACAGCCGCAATCCCATACATCCTCCCATTCGGTTTGGCAGTAAGGGCAGCGGTACTGATTCAGATAGCGAACCGCACTGTTTTCGGCAGGGGTTGTGCCAACGCTGGGTTGGTTGATTGTTTTCATGGTCATGTCCTCCAAAAATTGCAGGTACGACCACCCGGCAGGATGGTGTTCCTGCAGGTGAAAATCGCTGATTAAAGCCAAAAATCGGCTCGCACAGCGGGGTTGAATTCGCGCAAAAATCGGTATATTGTGGCTAAAACCCATTAAAAAGCAGAGAAATAGCCATGTTTGAAGAAGTTTTGCGTATTTTTGATTTTCTCAGTCCTAAGCAGACCAAGGAGCAGTATCCAAGTCAAAAACCGATGGCGATTCCGGTTGACGAACCACTAAAAGTCGTTCGACATTGCCAACAAATTTTCCAAAAATTGGATGTTTTGGAAGCCGACGTGCTCAAGCGGGTTGATAATCCTGAACAAGCCTGGCCGTTTCTAAGCAAGATTCGACAAATTCGCCGGGAAACCCAGAACGATTTGTTGTCGTTATTGCCCGAAGGCAGCTGGGTATTTGCCGATGAATCCAGTCAACACGAGATCCCGGTTCGCCGTATCAATACGGCAACCGGAACCACGTTACGGGTATTCAATGGCGGGCTTGCTGATTAACCGGTAACCCGTTGGCATTACCTTTCAGCGCTTCCCGCAATTGAAAAACCTGTTGGGCAGTTTTAGCGGATTTGTCGTCCACCATAGCTGATATGGTCGCTTTTTTTGAACGTCGCCGGGGTTTAACTTCGGCTTCGTCCGCAACAATCACTGGTTTGATTTTCAATAATTCCCGTTCCAGTTTGGCGATTTCAATATCCGCCTCGTAGAGTTTGATTGTTTTCTGTTTGGCTTGATATTGAAGTTCCAAGCGATCCAGCTCGCGATTTGTTTCACGATTGCGACTATGAATTTCCTGACGCACCGAATCCGATATCGCCAACCAATCCATGTCCTCGCGGCTACGCGGCATGATGACCGGTAGCCGTTTACTTGCAAAACGCTGCGCACGATATCGGTGAAACGTTTGAGTCGCGTGTTTCAATACGCTCAGTAGTTGCAACACCGTTGCCCAAATCACTCGCAAGGCGAGGATAAACATAGCCAGTAAGATGACACCAAAAATAAAGTTCATTGAAGTTCTCCTTTAAAAATTTAAGAAAACACTTCGAATGAACAGCACCCGGCCGGGCGATGGTCGCCCGAAGCGGGTTTTGATTTGCAGTGGGTAGTACCACTGCGATTTACATCGGGCTTAACGCACCCGACACGATCACGGTTTAACGTGCTCGCCGCCTAAAGACGGAACGCCGACCAAAGTCGGATTCAGCATTCTGGAAAGAACGCATGAAATGTCTGTTTGTCGAATGGGCTCCAGTAAGAGAGTGCATTCGACAAACGGCGGTTGCAATCAGCTACCCATAGCCACAATCCAAGGCAGTAAGCCAAGGATTGGGCTACGGATAATTGACTGGCCGATACTTACGCCGCCAACAACACCGCTTTCGAGAGTTCGAACAATTGCGCTCTCAGCTCTGAAAGATCGTTAATAGTGATGGCACTTGGGAACAGATGACTGACATCCAGTCCCAAACCGATGCCGACCGTTTCAATACCACTATCGCGGCAACGCTGTAACAATTCCAGCGTGCTCAAGGTATCGTTAGGCTGACCATCGGTCATCACCATCAACACTTTGCGCGGTTCCCGGCATCGCAGCAGTGACGCCGCACCAAACCAAATCGCTTCCGTCATTGGCGTACTGCCGGTGGCGGCTACCGAAAAGGCACCGGTTCGGGCATTGATGCGTTGGCCATGATCTAGCAAGCGAAACACCGAGTCATCTTGATGGCCTGGAAACGCGGTGACGCCAGGATTGACTCCCGGGATGCCTTCGAATGCCAAGGCCAATGCCAAAGTGGCTTCCAATGCAATCGGCATTCGCGATCCGATGGGTTGGCCTTGACTATCGGTGACCTGATAACCCATGCTTTCGGATTTATCGAGTAACAGATGGATCGCCGTATTGGGTGCCGCTTTGGTCTCTTTACGCTGAAACAGCTTAGTTTCGCCCAGTGGTAAGCGGTGTAAACGCTTGCCATCCAGCCGCCGTCCACGACACGCAGGTTGCGACCGGTTTAAGGTTTGCGATTGCACCAGGCCTTGCAACGCGGCGCGGATTTTTCCCGATTCGCTATGCACCTTACGAAGTAAAAACGCACCGGCCCGCTCGTCCATGGGTGGCTCGTGGCCACTGGGCATCAGCAATTCCGAACCATTTTCCGCCGCCAACGACAATGCCGATTTCAATGACTCGAATAAATCCTGCTCAATGTCACTGTCACCAGCGGACAACAAGGTTTGCAAGACGCCCATCGGATCGGCAATCTCCGCAGTTTCTTCATATTCACCTTGCGGGATGGATGTCGAATTGTCGGATGGCGTTGCCGGTTCATCGTCAGGATTTTTGGGAGCCGAATCATCGTTACCGGCTGGTTCTGACGACGATTCGTCATCAGTGTCGTTGGGTAACTGTTCATCGGGATTCATTTCATCCTGGGAATCCAAGCCGCTCGAATCATCCGAATCGGTTGATTCAGCATCCTGATCCGTATCATCCGGCTCAGGCGTGTTTTCCTCATCGTCCGATGGCTGTGCCTGATTGCGTTGCCGTTGTTGCGCGAACTCCTGCTCAATCATGGTCAGGATGCGGTCAGTCAAATTCAGACAATCACGTTCGGATTGCAGGCCCTCCGGGACTTCCGACAGCAAGCCCTTCAGCCTTGTCACTGCACCAACGGGAAACGTTGCCTTCAATGCGATTTCGGTTTGTTCGACCAACGGTAATAGGGCCGTTTGACCCAGTACCCGTGCACGCAAGCTTTTCAACACGAATCCATACAAAATGTTGGCCGGATGATCGCTTTCACTGGCGGCCACAAATTCGCCTTTGGCAATCATCTTTTCAATCACCGTGCGTATTGTCAGCCGCGTACCCGGAAAGTCCTTGGCCAGTTCATGCTCGATGCGGACATCTTCAATCGCATTGCATAGCCGCCGGCGTAATACCGAGTTGCCATAACGTAACGTAAAATCCGAATAGCGAATATGCGCCGCTTCGTGGGCTAACAGCCCCCAGGCATAATCTTGATAATCCGGATCGTCACCTTCATAGGCCGGCAGCTGAATCGATTGGCCATCGGTATAAGCTTGATCGCCACCGACGCTGACTTTTATGCCAAAGCGGTTGCCGATGGCGGCCGCGACGATGGGGAATGCGTTGTGTAAGGTTCTATTTTTCATGGTGTGCTCCAAAAGATGGGGACAAACCACGACCCCAGAGGGACATGGCTTTGCCCCATTGGGTGAATTATTAAATAGCGTCAGATCAGAACCAGTAGTCCTGGTCAGAATCGTCCGCTTCCTCATCGTCTCCCGCCGTCACCGGTTCCGGTTCCGCTGCGTTTTCCAAATCATTGTCTCGATCGGCATCGTTACCGGTTTCCAGATTGGTCTGGCTTTTGTCCAGCAAAACCTCCAGCGCCCAGTCATCCGATGTCGGTTCGAGTTCATCGTCAAAGATGCCGTCAAACAGATCGGTAAAATCGGAATTGTCTGAAACGCATTCAGCGATGACGGGTTTTGCTTCGGTTGAGACTGTTGTTTCTGTTGGTACCGTTGATAGCTCTAAATCCGCGTATTCGAAGGTTTCATCAACGTCTGTCTCTTCAACAACGGGTGTTTGATTAACCAACAAGCCTTCACCGTGCCGCCGGGTTTTATCCGGATCGGACAACAGCATCGCCGTGGCCAAAATCTCCTGCAAAATGCCGCCTTCAATGGCGCCTTTGTTGGGAATTCTCACCAGTAGATCGTCAATGGTGCTGACGACCGGCGCGACTCGATGATCCAGAAATCCCAGCCCATCGAGTTTGTCCCGCATACGGCGAATCGGCCGTAACGCATTCCGCGTCACTTGCTCCTTGCCAAGCAACGACTGCTCGATCAGTTGATTGGCTTCCACGGAGATTTCATAGAACATCTGCTCACTGAGTGAACCGATTTTGCTCTCCAGACGCACAACATCCGCCGGCGGCAAGCTTTCGGGTAAACCGACACTCACCACCAGAAAATCAAACGACAACCGCGTCGAGACAAACTCCACAGAATCCACAGCTTGTTCGATGATGCCGGCAAACTCCGGATGGCGAACCACCCAATCCGTCACCGCCGCATCGTAACCGGCAATAAATTCGGTTTTAGCCGCTGCAAAATCCAGCGCAATGCGCTCGAGTTCTGCGGTAATACCTGCGGCCGATTCAACCGGTACGGCAAAGCCACCCAGAAAGCGGGTGCCGACGCGCAAACAAATGCGTTCGGCTTCCTTCTTTAGGCGGTTGAACACCGTCAGCTTATCGGGATCGAGCAAACGTTTGGAACCCAGGCTGGCTAAATCCTCCGGAGGCAATTTGCTACCATCGGCCAAAACTAGGTCCTCTTTTTTCAGTTTCTTGCGGGCGCCGTAGATATTGGCTTCGACTTTCACCAAGACCACGCGATCCAAGATAATTTGCGTTTCATGAGACATGGGAACCTCCTAAAAAGTAGAGGCACACCCATCCCCGCTGGGGCCGATGCGCCCCTGTCGGGTTAAATGAAAATTACAATACGTTTAAAACCAACAGTCGTCCGTGTCGGACATGGCCGCTGCCAGATTTAATCGAGGTTTGAGCAGGCCTAAAACTTCAGCGGTGTCCCGAATGCTGTCAAGATCAGTGCCGAAAAAAGCCAGCACATCCTGTTCAACTTTCAGATCGACTGAGAGGTCTCGAGCGGTTTCGGTGGCAATATCAATCGCCACGCCTTTAAAGCTTTTTGCTTTCAGCGCCAGTAAAAACAGCCAGGGCAAAACACCATGCACTGATTTGATCTGACCACTGAGTTCAAAGGGTTCGGCATTGAGAGTGGCATCAATCCATAGTTGCCAGCCATCCCAATCTTTTTCAGGCTTAGAATGCTGATCCGATACGGAATGAATAACCCCGATCAGTCGCCTGACCTCGATACCCAAGTCCACTCGGACAGCTCGCTTTGCATGGCAATTAATGGTCCAATACAAGGACTCGACTGGCTGTGCCGGCACAGACACGGGATTTTCATCAGATTCAGGCCATTGTGATGGTGTAGCCGAAGTCTTACCCGGAAACACCACATTGCCGTTCACATCAATATCCACCTCGCCGACCAACACATAGCCTTTGGCCTGTTTTTGCTTTTCGATGTCATGCTGCTTAACGCCGTATCGGTTGCTAACGCCCGGCAAAGTATCTGCCGTTTTCCCCCAACGCGTCGTAATCGAACCATCCGAATTACTCCTGACTGCCCAGTCCTTGGAGCTGCCGTCAGTATTACGATGACGATATAAATTCCAGGCGGCCATGCTTAAACCGTCCAGTCATCGCCAAACACATCTTTGGCAATGCGATGAATCGCTTCGCGTTCGGCGGGCTCAGCTCGAAAGGTCAAAGCCCTGTCCAAGGAATACGCCAAGGCATTAGGCGCACTTTTGAAGGTCGCCACCAATGTTGCCCAGCGCATCAAACCACGGGTCGATAAGGTCACCGACAACATGCCGCCGCCATCCGCGCCGCCGATGAAGACTTTACGAATCTGATTGGCGACTTTGATCATGCTTTCCCGTACCGTTTCCGGCATGCTCGGCACCACATCAGCCAACAGTTTCATTTCGTCTTCCGGTTCGGGGTAACCGACTTCCATCAAACGGAACCTGTCTAAAAACGCAAGGTTTTGCCGTAACACCCCTTGATACAATCCCGATTGATCACCGGACCCTGCACTATTGCCGGTGGCGACCAAACGAAACTTCGGATGCGGGACAATCACGTCGCCAGTCTGCGGAATTGTTAGAGGTTTCCCTTCAACAATTTCATTCAAGCCGATTAACTCGGCCGGATCAATGGCATCGATTTCGTTGATCAACAGCACATGGCCTAAGCGAACCGCCAAGGTCAACGGGCCATCGATCCACTTCATCGCGCCGCCGTCGACCAGCATGTACTGGCCCAGCAGATCATTGAGTTCCAATCGACCGTGACCGGTGACCGAATGCACACCCCAATGGAGACGTGCCGCAACTTGCTCCAATAACGAGGTTTTACCGGAACCGGTGGGGCCGGTCAGGTATAAGCCGTCGCCATTGTGTGCGCCTAAAAACGCCAACACATCGCGCAAGTGGTCCTTACGAAACACATAGGGCTTTTGCGCCGGTACATAGGCGTTTTGTCCTGGTTTGAAACCTTCCACTTTCATAGACGCCGGGGCCTGAATGCCGAAGGTGTCGGCAATAGAATAGGATTGATACATGGTGAGCTCCTCGAGGACTAGCCTCAGAAAACAAGGGGCGCACCGCCCCGAGGGGTAATGAGCCCCAACGGGTGATTAAAACCCTGGCAAACCAGGGTAAATAGAAAATGGCTAGCGCAACTGCATGACGCAGTACATCGCCCATTCGGCGCGGGCCAACAGCTCCCGATCCATCAAACGCAGGATGCGCTGAATGTCGCTTCTCAAACCGGGGTCCGAGAGTTGACCGTGCAGATCCAGCAACAACCGCTTTTTGGCCTGGATGTCGTTGCTATGCGCAACGTTCAACCAGCCGTGCAAGGTTTTCCAAAAGTCGTGATTCATAATGACCTCCTTCAATGATTAAAAGGGGTCATCGAGTCCCGTGAGGGTGATGAACCCCAACGGGACAAACTAAACACACCAGGCTTGACGCACCTGGCACACGAGCAAACGCTCATGCCGCTTAACAACGGAACGCCGGTCGAATCCGGATTCGGGATTCCACGAAGGGAATGCCTGAACGATGCGGGTTTTGGGTTGGACTTTTCTTAAAGCCCAGCCTAAAACCGACAGGCCTAAACTGAAGGATTCCATGAGGTATCCGGCGTCAACTCTCGTAGCCGACCGTCATCATTCAACATCCCGTAACCACCAGGGTTACAGGATGTCTCGAAACGAACCCTCAAAACCAAAAGTCCACACCCACCAGGTCTTTCAAGGCTTGGGCATCGAATGGCACTTCGGCATGTTTACCGTCGTCGTCCCGGCAGGTCACGCGAATTCGCGTGGCAGATGGTTTGCGATAGACCTCCAGCACCGCAGCCTGAACATCCGGTTGCAAGGCTTGGAGTGCCGCCTTGTAATCAATAGCACCCTGGCTTTGAAACCGAGTGATACGCAACCCGGAATGCTCTGCGGCCACGTAATCACCCATTAGCAACACCAACGTGTTTTCAATGGCCGCCTGATTAGCCTCCAAGGTGGCTAGCTCCGCTTTCAAATCCGCGATTTTCACGGCACGATTGCGATAACTCGCCGCCAGATGTTGCCATTGCTGTTCCGCATGACCTTTGGGTAAGTACAAATCGCGTTCAGGGTCCTTACTCGGCTCCTTTTTGGACTTGACCGCCGACCAGAAGTCCATCGCGGACTCGACCAGGGCGGTGAGAAAGTTCTCATCGCGCTGAATTTCAAACTCGATGTCCTGGCCTTGGTGATAGAAAAACAAAAAGCCGCGTTGCGCTTCGGATACCAGCAGTTGCTGTTGCACCTGGCACCAATACAACTGATAGGCAGCCGAGGCTTCCCGGTTTAACAGCACATCCAAAAACGTGGTTTCGTGCGGACATTTGATTTCCACGGGCTCATTCGCGTCGGATAAGCCGTCGAAAGAAGCCCGCATCAACGGATACTGTTCCGACTCGCCGCACAGCGGCAACAACATCAGATCGTGTTTATCCTCGAAGCGTTGCAAAGCTTCAGGCTCCTGCTGGATACCAGCGCGGATCAACGGGTTGTTGTCCAGACTGGCTTCCAGTACCAAGCCAATTTTCTCGGCCCAGAGCCGCCAATAGCTTTTGTAGGGCGAGCGGTTCATGACAATAGCCGCTTCACTGGCACTGACGCCTTGTGAACGCCAATGCCGCCATGCAGTGGACCGTTGCGAAACGTCGACGACGTTCATTGCCAGGCATCCGGTAACTGAATGTGGCAGCCTAACCGCAACGAAGGCACGCCGCGTTGGGTTAAATGCTGTTCACAGCGCTTGGCCCAATGGAAATCGGCAAATAGCAACAACACGGCATCCGCAGTTGGCAATACCAAGCCGCCAAAACTTTCCACCAAATGGTGTAATTCCGCTTTAGAGGGTTTGTCGACCTCTGCCACGGCTACACCCGGTTTAAAACTGCGTTCTAAAAAGCCGCGCCCATGTCGGCGAATCACCGTGGGTGAGTCGTAACGCCGCCAGTCGGTATGACAGGGCAGCCGATTTAACGATTGATCGATTGCATTCATGATCTCTCCTTAACTAAAACTCAGAGCATCATGAATCCCCACACGGGCGAGTCATGACGCCCTGAAGGGGTGGTAGTTGAATGTGATGGATGCTGAAATCCAGCACACATCAATATGAAAATGGCCTAGCCGATTGCGTGATTAAGCAACAGGACAGCCCTATACAGTGAAATGACTAACGGTTGGTACTCAAAGCCTGACGCGCCTGCGTCATAGCCATGTCCTTCGCTGTCAATGGCGGCATGGCCGTCGCTTCAGATTGTCCCAATGCCGGTGTGGTCCTGGGTTCAACCTCCGATACTTTGTCTAACTCGGCCAAGGCAAAGGTCAGATCGATGCCTTTGAACTTCTGATTGGCATAGTCGTAGGCTGCTTTCCAGGCACCAGCCGCCGCAGTACGTCTAACCAGTTCAGCGACCGCTTTTTGCACTTTGGGATGGATTTGCGACAGATCGATGACACGGTTTGCGTCAATGCCAGCATCGCCCCCAAAAACGTGATCGTCACTGTCAACCTCTGCTGCATTCAAAACTGTGGCACTACCATCGATCACACTACCATCGGCAATATCGTCAAGGGTTTTGCCATCCATTTCCTCGGCGGCATAACCGCATTCCTCCGGAAAGGCTGCCCTGAGCGACGCCGCTTTACCGCATTTGGATAATTGCCCCTTAGGGCGTTTGATCCACATGGCGGTTGGCACTTGCGAGTGTTTACCACCGGCCGTGCTATAAGCCTCCAGCCAGTAGACTTCCTCGGTAAAGGCGCAACGTTTGCCGGCGACGATCCGGTACACAGTAACCGCCACCCATTCGGGAAAGGTCACGGTGACACTGGATTCCTGCCATTGCTCGTTGTCGTCCTTGTAGCGACCGGTAAAGGTCTTGGTGATATCAGGCCCCCAGACGGGTCTGTCCATGCCGGCCCAAACACCGGTTCGGGACGCGGTGGTCTGGATTTCCATGATGGACGGCCAGACGGTTTCGACATTACGGCCTAAAGCGGCACTCCACATCGGTACGATATGCACCGGCTTTTTGAAGATGTCGAGCTTGCGGGCCTTGCAATAGTCCAGCGCCATCAGGATGGCTTCCGGGGTTTTCGCCGTGGGGAAAGTCACTTCTGTCAATACCTTCCACGACTGCTCGGAAATGCCATAGCCCTGCTGGGCTGCCATTGGCATGGGTAAGTCGCGCGACTTAGGCGGATAGTTTCGATTTTGATTGCTCATGGTGGGTCTCCTTAAAAAAATGGGAACGCCATGGCCCCAACGGGGATAGTCGTCCCCTTTGGGTTGAAATACCGAAACAGCGAAGACTGGTCGGCAGTGATTTAAAATTTACCCGCGCTTGCGGCAGTTCATGTGTCGCCTGGGTTTAGTTGAGCGGCATATCGGCATACTCATCATCCCAATCGGCGTCTTCTGATGCCGGGTTCGATGACGAACCGTTTACCGATGCAGGCGCTGTTGGGCGATCGAGTAGTTGCAACTCATGCACAACCACTTCCGTGCGATAACGCTTTTCGCCGTTCTTATCCCATTGCTGGGTGCGAAGAGTGCCTTCCACATAGATCTTGCTGCCTTTCTTCAAAAGATCGCCGGCGGTATCGGCCAGTTTTTTAAAAAACACGACCCGATGCCATTCAGTTCGTTCCTGTTTGGCGTTTTTTGCATCTTTCCAAACCTCACTGGTTGCCAAACGCACTGCCACGACTTTGCCGCCGTTATTCGGTAAATAGCGAATATCCGGATCGGCGCCGAGACGGCCCAGCAAGATGACTTTGTTTACACCACGATTGGCCATGATGATGTCCTCCTATCGGCCGCGCCCGACCATTGAAAATAAAACCCACCTGCGCGGCGATGAGTCACATCCGGCAGGCACATTACCGGCTAGGAATACGCACTCCCAGACAGGATGAAAATCTAAAACACAACCATCACATCAGGCTTGACGCACCTGACACGCCGATGGATAACCACCGTCGCCGCTTAAAAACGGAACGCCGACCAAAGCCGGATTCAGATGTGAAAAATCACAACATGAAAGGTGTTGCTATTGGAGCAGATTTTTTCGAAAGTTCGTTCGTGAAATCGCAATAATTAGCGCGATTTCGCGACCAGGACAGAAATAAAGACGCCGTATCATCTGCCCCTGATGAAATCATGCAAATAGGTACTGACATGGCAGAAATACAGGTACGGGAAAAAAGCAAGCGACCTCATATCAGTCGGCCGATATTCGAGCGCACATTTAACATCAACAGCGAACAAGCCATTCGCGTCATCCGCAACAGTTATAACCGGTTGATGGTTTCGTTGTATGCGATCGACGTGATCCTGCGCATCATCGGTCGGGAAGAAACCGTCGATGAAATCGAAAGCATCGTCGGTCAGATGATTGCCGAATGCGCGGAGCAACTGCAGCAGGAAAAACTACGGTTAGAAAAACTCAAAGCCGACAATGGCATCACCGAAACGCCGAAGTACACGCACCCCAGGGAGTTTGTGGCTAAAATCGCTTCGCCGCAGATTGCGCAATTCGTCGAGTTGATTCGATTGCTGGATCAATTGATGATTGTGATGGACACCTTGTGGCTATGCCAGGTCATCTCCAACAAACACTGCATTGATGCCCGTTACCAGTGGCAGCAGCGGTTGCAGCGACTAGCCAATAAAATTGTGACAATGGAAAGACATGCGCATCAGGCGGCATATGAACAAGGCCATGGTGAAGAGCTTAGATTGGCTCGACAAGAGTCAGGACTGTTGGCTGAGCCGGGACGAATCTACGAAGACGAGGATTCAATGGTTGATGACAATGAATTATCTCCAAGTTCGGAAAAGGTCGGCGATCGATGACTGCTAATACCAATGAAATATGCTTGAGGGTGCCGCTATCCGAACAGGAGGCTTGGGATTTGGCGCAATTTCTAAAGCGAGCTGGGTTTGCCGATTTTCGAAGTAACGCGGTCGATGATGAGGAGGCCTATCGCATGCTGGCCGTGACCCAAATGATCAGAAGAAACCTGGAAGTACATGGAATAAACCCAAGGTAACCTGAGGCCTCATTCACCGATCAATTTTTTGATGCTGTCTTGACTCATTGTTGATAGGGTCAGCTTTTCAATTTCCTTGGCTTTCAGATCCAAGGCCTGGGGTTTACCCAGTTCCAGTAGCTTAGCGATGACCAGCTTGTCGGATTTCAAAAAAATCCTTGAGTGTCATTTCTTTCACACGAACGGTATCGACGCCACTCATATCTTTATGGTTTGCCGGGTCATTTACAAGAAGAATTGAATCGATATCAGCTATCAATGGCAGTGGGGAGTTACAGAGACTGGCAAGACGAATTCGTATGTAAATAGATTACGGTAAAACATGCGTTTAAATTTTCAGTTCTGTCTCATTCCAGATATTGATGTATATTTCTAAAATTTTAGCTATTGAAATTACAATCAGACTGATTTTGGAATTTACGTAATAGAATGATGCCCGATGACTATCCTGTAAATTTGGCTTGTGTCGATCTCTTCTGTGGAGCAGGCGGACTCACGCACGGTTTCACCTTGGAGGGAATTCCCGTCGTAGCAGGGATCGACCTAGACCCCGCTTGCCGTTTTCCCTACGAGACTAACAACACGGCCAAGTTTTTGGAGCGCGACATCAGCCAAGTCACGGCCAATGAGATCAATCAACTGTTTGGGAATTCAGAACTGAAAATCCTCGCGGGTTGCGCGCCTTGCCAACCGTTTTCCACCTATGCTCAGCGTTACGAGTCAGACGGTATCGACGGCAAGTGGGGGTTGCTCTATCAATTCGGACGCTTGGTCCGAGAGTCTCACCCTGATGTCATCACCATGGAAAACGTTCCGACAGTCGTCAGACATCAGGTTTTCCATGATTTCGTGGCGGAATTGAAGGATCTGGGGTATCACGTCTGGTATGACGTCATAGATAGTTCGCTATATGGCGTCCCGCAGTCTCGTCGACGTATGGTTCTTTTGGCATCCAAATTCGGCGAAATCCGAATGATCGAACCGACACATCCAAAACCCAAAACCGTCGAGCAGGTAATTGGCGGCTTGCCCCCCATTGAGGCGGGTCAAGCTCATCGAGACGATAAACTGCACATTGCTTCCACACTCACGGAAAAAAACCTACGACGCATTCGAATCTCCAAACCGGGCGGCACATGGCGCGACTGGCCTGAACACCTGAGAGCAGACTGTCACAAATCCAAGACAGGCAAGACCTATCCCAGTGTCTATGGTCGCATGGAATGGAACAAACCCGCTCCGACGATGACCACTCAATGTTATGGTTTCGGTAACGGGCGTTTCGGTCATCCAGAACAAGATCGTGCGATTTCCTTACGAGAAGCTGCAATCCTACAGAGTTTCCCCGAGAACTATTCCTTCTTGCCCGAAGGTGCCAAAGTCAGCTTCAAGGCTCTGGGACGTATGATCGGTAATGCCGTCCCCGTCGAACTTGGTCGTGCGATAGCAAAGAGCATCACCCATCATTTGTCGACCGCACTACCCAACTGACTGATTTGGATGGCATCCATGGGACGAATCCAATCTTCGTCACCAGAAGCCAGCATTCGGATGACGAAGGTCCGCCAGACGGGCACAAAAGCCGAAATGGCTTTGCGAAAAGCTTTGCATCGGTTGGGATTGAGATATCGAGTCAATTACCAAGTGTTGAAAAGGCCGCGTCGGGTCGCTGATTTGGCTTTTGCCAAGCTCAAAATTGCGGTGTTCGTCGATGGTTGTTTCTGGCATGGTTGTCCGGAACACGCGAGCTGGCCCAAGAGCAATTCGGAGTTTTGGCTGCAGAAGATCGAAGCCAACCGGGCTCGAGATGCCGATACCGATGTCAAGTTGAAAGAGATTGGCTGGACCGTGATTCGTATATGGGAACACGAATGCCCGGAAATGGCAGCCAATGCCATCAAAACGATCATAGATACCAAAAGGAACGAGGCTAAAACCAGTCTCGTCCAAAATTACAATAGTGAAGACGACACAGATGGAACTAATAAACGAAGCTGTCGATGAAAATTCTAAAATCTATGCCACGCCACCCGAACCAGGCCAGCTGGTGGAAGTCAGGCGCCGCCAATGGGTCGTAGCGGACGTAGTATCGTCCCAGTTGGCCAGCCACCACGCTCGACAAAATCTGGTGACCCTGTCGTCGATCGACGAAGACGGCCTCGGCGAAGAGCTGGAAGTCATCTGGGAAATCGAACCCGGTGCTCACACTATAGAACGCGCCGGGCTGCCTTCGATTTCCGGCCAGGACGATCCCGACACCTTGGAAGCCTTTCTCGACGCGGTACGTTGGGGCGCTGCCACCAATGCCGATCGCGGCTTCCTTCAAGCCCCTTTCCGTAGCGGCGTCAGCATCGAAGACTTCCAACTCGATCCCTTGGTCAGGGCCATCGACATGGCCCGCGTCAATCTATTGATCGCCGACGACGTGGGTTTGGGTAAGACCATCGAGGCGGGCTTGGTCATTCAGGAGATGTTGCTCCGACATCGGGCGCGCTCGGTATTGATCGTCTGTCCGGCCTCGTTACAGGAAAAGTGGCGAGTCGAGATGCTGGAAAAATTCGGTCTCGAACTCCAAATCGTCGATACCGCCTACATCAAACAATTGCGCCGCGAGCGCGGCATCCACGCCAATCCGTGGACTTCACATCCCCGACTGATCACCTCCATGGACTGGGCGAAATCGGGCGAGGGTCTACGCCTGATGCGAGACGTCCTGCCCCCGCACATCGAGTTCCCGCGTAAATTCGACATCTTGGTGGTCGACGAAGCTCATAACGTCGCACCCTCGGCCGGGGCGCATTATGCCCTGGAAAGCCAACGTACTCGGTTCATCCGCGCCATCGGTCCGCATTTTCAACATCGATTGTTCCTGACGGCGACGCCTCACAACGGCTATACGGAATCGTTCACCTCCTTGCTCGAATTGCTCGATGATCAGCGCTTTGCGCGCAACATCCTGCCGGATGAAAAACGGCTTTCGCAAGTCATGATTCGGCGGCTGAAGAGCGATTTGGTCGATGCCGATGGCAATCCCCTCTATCCCAAACGGGTCTTGCAGCCCTTATTGGTGGGCTATACGGACGAAGAAAGGGCCATTCACAAGAAACTCGACGACTATTGCGCCAGCCGCGAACAATATGCCGCTGGAGAAGGCGATGCCTTTGGGACGGCCTTTACCAACCGCTTGTTGAAGAAACGTCTGTTCTCGTCGCCCGCTGCTTTTGCGTCGACCCTGGAAAAACACATCGCCAGCCTTTCCGGTGCGGGTAATCGGCAAAGGCGAGACACGATGGCCGAACGCATTTTGTACAAAGCCATACTCAAAGTCGAAGAAGACTATGCCAACGACGAAGAGTATGAAACTGCCCAAGCCGAAGCCGTCGAAGAGGCTTCTCGGCGCGCCCCCGAACTCACCCCGGAACAACGTCGGTCATTGGATGAACTCAGGACTTGGGCGCAGCGTGCCAAGAATCAAGCCGATTCCAAAGCCAAGGCCGTTCTGGCCTGGTGCCAAGAACATCTGAAAACGAACGGTGATTGGAACGACAACCGCGTCATCCTGTTCACCGAATACCGCACCACCCACCAATGGTTGCATGAAATCCTGGCCAGTCACGGTTTCGGCGGCGAGCGACTCGAAATCCTTCACGGCGGCATGGACCACGACGAACGGGAACGCATCAAGGCCGCCTTCCAAACCTCGCCGCGCGATTCCGCCGTACGGATATTACTTGCCACCGACGCCGCATCCGAAGGTATCGACCTCCAGAATCACTGTCATTGCCTGATCCACCTGGAGATTCCTTACAACCCCAACGTCATGGAGCAACGCAACGGCCGTATCGATCGTCACGGGCAACGACACAAGGAAGTGTCGATCTGGCACCCCGTCGATGGCGGCAATGGCGAGGACAAGGTCGGTGGTCACGCCGAGGACATCATTCGGGCACTACGCAAACTCGAATCGATGCGCGCCGACATGGGCAGCGTCAATCCAGTCATCGCGCCGCAAATGGCCGGCTTGATCGAGGGTTCCGCCGAGGAACTCGACACACGGATGGCGGAAGCGAAGATAGCCAGCGCCCGCAAGTTCGTGAAGGCCGAACGACAACTCGAGGAACGCATCGCCAAGTTACACGAAAGGCTCCTGGAAACGCGTCACGACTTCCATCTCACACCTCGGCACATCGAAATGGCGGTCAAAACCGGACTGAAGCTCGCCGGCAAGCCGCCGCTAGAACCCATCGACTTGGATTCCGCGCCGCTAGGCACGGTCTTCAAAATGCCCGCACTGGCGGGTACCTGGGCGCGATGCCTCGAAGGTCTGCGGCATCCGCATACCCAGGTCACCCGACCCATCACCTTCGATCACGAGGTCGCCAATGGCCGGGACGACGTGGTACTGATCCACCTCAATCACCGCCTGGTTCAGATGTGTCTGCGCCTGTTGCGGGCGGAAATCTGGGCTCAAGACGACGTCAAAAAACTCCACCGTGTCACGGTCCGTAGCGTGAGCGAACCCGAATTCACTGAAATCGCTGTCGTAGTGATTTCCCGGCTGGTGATCACCGGCGGCAATCATCACCGCTTACACGAGGAATTGACCTATGCGGGCGGTTATCTGCGTGAGCAGGGCTATAAACGTGAAGAGGGGGTGAAGCGGATCGAAGCCTGGTTGGAGCAGACTCAGCAATCCATGGTGAATGAAGCGGTTTTGGAATTGCTACGCTCGCGTTTCGAGCGTAGCGAAAATGCACTGTTGCAAACCATCGATGCCCGTTCCAAGGATAGGCTCAAGCACTTGATCAACACCCTGAATACCAGAAAAGACCGAGAGATCGACGACATCACCAACGTCCTATCCGAACTCGAAAAGGCCATTCAAGCCGAATTGCACAAAGACGAACAGCCTCAACAATTCGACCTATTCAGCGATGACGAGAAAACCCAGCTCAAACGCGATCTCGGCGCGTTACGCGCGCGTCTGGATGGCATTCCCCAGGAACGCCAGCGTGAAATCCAAGCCATCGAGGCCCGCTATGCCGATTTCACCGACCGAACCTTCCCGGTCGCGGTCGTCTTCCTGGTCCCAGCCGCCATGAGCGTTGAAGGACGAGCATGAGCTTCAACGATACCAATACCGAATGGTTGTCACTGATCGAAATCTCCGGTCCCTTCCTGGCGGTGCCGGTACTGAAAGAGGTATTCCCGCAGGGCCTCGAACAACTGGATGCCAACAAACGCAAACGCCTACGCCAAGCCTATGAGGAATGGCGTGACGGCCTGGAAAACGACGACCCGCATTTTCCGGAATTACATCAGGCCTGGATAGACGAAGTGTTGGCCCGTGGTTTGGAATTGGACGAAGACGGACGCGGCGATGTCTTGAAGCGTAGCTCGGCCATTCCCGATGAACTCATCGTCGATTTACCCGAATACGGAATGAAACTGGTGCCCGATGCCGCCGTGATCGACGAACAGAGCGGCAATGCTCTGATGTTGGTCCAAACCTTCCCGGTCCACACCGATCTGGAAGCCACCAGTAAGCGTGATGGTTGGGCCACCAGCCCGGCGGAAAGGATGGTGAACCTCTGCCGCAAAACCGGATGCCGCTTGGGATTGCTCACCAATGGTGAACGCTGGATGCTGGTCGATGCACCGGTCGGCGCCGTCACCACCTTTGCCAGTTGGTATGCCCGTTTGTGGGGGCAAGAACCGGTCACGCTGCAAGCCTTCGTGCATCTGCTCGGTATCCGCCGTTTCTTCGTCGACGAGTCGGAACGACTGCCGGCGTTGTTCGATCGCTCGCTGAAACACCAAGACGAAGTCACCGAAGCCCTCGGCGAACAGGTCCGTCGAGCCGTGGAAGTCTTGATCCAGGCCTTGGACAAAGCCGACCTGGACCGAGATCGAACCCTGTTGGCCAACGTTTCGACCGCCGAAATCTACGAAGCCGCACTGACGGTGATGATGCGCTTGGTGTTCCTGCTATCGGCCGAAGAACGCGGTTTGTTGCTGTTGGGTGACGAACGCTACGAAGCCCACTACGCCTTGTCCACGTTGCGGATGCAGTTGCGTTCAGACAGCGCGGAAATCCTGGAAAGACGCTGGGATGCCTGGTCGCGATTGCTGGCATTGTTCCGCGCTGTCTACGGCGGCATCGAACACGAGAATCTGCGCATGCCGGCCTTGGGTGGCTCGTTGTTCGATCCCGACCGTTTTCCGTTCCTGGAAGGACGGGACAAACACAGCCAATGGCGCACCGATCCCGCCAAACCATTGCCCATCGACAATCGCACCGTCTTGTTGCTGTTGGACGCGATCCAGCAATTCCAAGGTCGCACCTTGTCCTATCGGGCACTGGACGTGGAACAGATCGGTTACGTCTACGAAGGCTTGCTGGAACGCACCGTCAAACGCGCCAAGGACGTCACTCTGGAATTGCGTGCTACCAGCACTGCCAAAGTACCTTGGGTGACCCTGACCGAACTGGATATTGCGCGAAAAGCCGACGATGAAAAACTGGCCGACTTACTCCGCGAACGTTCCGGCAGTTCGGCCAGCCGTATCCGTAACGACCTGGCAAAGGCCGTCGACGACGTGTTGGCCGACAAACTTTTGACCGCATGTCACGCAGACGTGGCGTTGCGCGATCGCGTCAAACCCTACGCAAATCTGCTGCGTGTCGATCCCTGGGGTTACCCGTTGGTCTATCCCACCGGCTCATTCATGGTCACCACCGGTTCCGACCGGCGTGAGACCGGAACCCATTACACCCCCAAATCCCTGACCGAAGCCATCGTCACCGAGACTCTTACGCCTGTGGCCTATGTCGGCCCGGCGGAAGGCAAACCACGCGAAGTATGGCAACTCAAATCGGCCGCCGAACTGCTGGATCTCAAGATTTGCGACCCGGCCATGGGTTCAGGTGCGTTCTTGGTGCAAGTCTGCCGCTGGTTGGCGGAACGCTTGGTAGAGGCCTGGAGCCAAGCGGAATCGGCAGGCAAATACGTCACGGTCGACGGCGAGGTTCGCGACGCGGTTACCGACGAGGAATCCTTGCCGAGAGACGACGAAGAACGCATCGTCATCGCCCGCCGCCTGATCGCCGAGCGCTGCTTGTACGGTGTGGACTTGAATCCATTGGCGGTGGAACTCGCCAAACTGTCGATCTGGTTGGTGACGCTTGCAAAAGGACGGCCGTTCGGCTTTCTCGATCACAATCTGCGATGTGGTGACAGTCTGCTGGGCATCCATCGTCTGGATCAACTCACCGAACTGAGTATGACGCCGGGTCAAAAGAACACGCAGATGCGCATCTTCGGCCGAAACATCGAACAGGCCGTGGCCGAGGCCATCGAACTGCGCAAACGTTTACGCCAAATGCCGATTCGGGACATTCATGACGTGGAAGCGATGGCCAGGCTAGATACCGAAGCCAAAGCCAAACTCGAAGCACCGGAACGGATTGCGGATGCATTCGTCGGTGAAGTGTTTAGGACGGGCGGGAATCAAAATGCTCTCGATGCGGCGTTGATGACCTTGTCCATCGAGGCAGAGCAGTATTTGCAAGGAAATACAGATGCCAAAAATCAGTTGAGACGACGAGCGAACTTCGGCTTATCGATCGATCTACCCGATGATAAAAATTCACGCCAACCGTTCCATTGGCCATTGGAATTTCCGGAGGTCTTTAAGCACGAGCGCGGTGGCTTCGACGGCATCGTCGGCAATCCACCCTTTCTAGGCGGGCAGCGCATCACCGGCGTCGCGGGCACTGCTTTCCGCGATTGGCTGGTTGATCATATCGCAGAGGGGAGGCGTGGCTCGGCGGACCTAGTTGCCTATTTCTTTCTGCGGAGTTGGAGTCTGCTGCGCGATAGTGGTGGTTTCGGACTGCTAGCAGTCAACACCATCGCGGAAGGTGACACGCGGCAGGTCGGGCTGGAGGCCATGGTCGGCGCGGGCGTCGTAATCTATGCGGCTTACCCGAACGAAGCCTGGCCCGGTAAGGCAGCAGTCGTCACCAGTCGCGTGCATGTTCATAAGGGAGATTGGCGCGGCGGACGTTCGCTGCTCGGGCGACCGGCTCCCTTCATTTCGGCTTTTCTGTCCGATCAAGAGGAATGGAGTCCGATGCGTCTAAAAGCCAACGAGGGTATTGCGTATCAGGGCTCGATCGTGCTTGGCATGGGCTTCGTGCTCCTACCCGATCAGGCTCGCAGGATGCTGGATGCCGATCCGAGGAACGGCGAAGTGATCTTTCCCTACATCAACGGCGATGATCTCAATTCAGACCCTGAGCAGAAGCCGAGCCGCTGGGTGATCAACTTCTGGGATTGGCCGGAAGCGAAGGCGAGAACGTACAAGCTACCTTACGAGTGGTTGGAGGTGAACGTGAAAGCGGAGCGCCTTGCCAATAAGGATAAGGGAGCACGCGAAAAGTGGTGGTTGTTTCTCCGGGCAAGATCTGAGCTTTATCATGCCATCGGTCGTGGTCGCGATTTCGAACGTCACCCGGTGGGCTGGTCTTCAGAAACTTGCCAGATGGAAAGTGTGTTCTGCCTGTCGCGAGTCACAAAGTTCATCGCTCCTGCAGTCACGCCTTCAAACTATGTGTGGTCTGACAGCATGGTTGTTTTCTGTTCCGATTCATTTGCACTTCTGGGGCTTTTGTTTAGCCAGTTTCACGAGGTGTGGGTTCGTAAGAATGCTTCTCGTCTAGAAAGCCGACTGAGATATACTCCGAGTGATGCTCTTGAGACGTTACCGCTCCCACTCGTATTTCCTGACGATCTGGGTACCATTGCCAGACGATTTTTGGATAGTCGAGCCGCAGTTTCCAGAGATTTTGGAATTGGTTTGACGGATGTCTACAACCGCATCCATAACGACACCGATCGCGATCCTCGCATTGAAGCGCTGCGTGAGTTGCAACGCGAAATAGACACCACCGTCATGAGTGCCTACGGTTGGGATGACCTTGACCTCGGTCACGGTTTCCACGAAGTGCCATATTTGCCGGAGAACGACCGCGTCCGCTTCACCATTTCGGAGCCTGCACGTGTCGAAGTCTTACGGCGACTGTCGGAATTGAACCGTCAGCGTTACGAAGCAGAAGTCGCTGCCGGGTTACATGGAAAATCTAATACCAAGATCAAGTCGACTCCTAAATCAAAGAGCAAACCTTCATCGGTGCAGCAATCTATTCAAACCAGTTTGTTTGATACGCCTGTTCCATCGCCTGAGCCTTCAGCTTCATCTCAAAGTTCCAAGCGCGGTAATTCTTGGGGTTCGAACGCATCCGATCAAATCCTCGCCTGGCTCGAAGCTCACAAAGGTTGGTTCACGAAATCAGCCATTTTGAATGGTTGTGGTGCCGACCCGGGTTGTTGGAGTGACGCACTAAATGAATTGATCAGCGATGAATTCGTGGAAACTCAAGGTGACGAATCATGCATGAAATTCAGAGCCAAACCATAAATGATTGAAACGGCAGGAATTCAGAAAAAGGATAAAAAATGAGCGATTCACCATACAAAATGCAGTTGGACTTGCGGGTTCTCGATCATCTGGGCTTGCATCTATACAGTAATGCAGCGGCAGTATTGTCCGAGGCAGTGGCCAATGCTTGGGATGCCGATGCAAAAAACGTCAGTATCAAAATTGACAAGGACAGAATCGTGATTGAAGACGATGGAGTTGGTATGGCTTTGAACGATATCAATGACCGTTTCCTCTATGTCGGTTATGACAAACGACAAAAAGAAGGAGCCAAATCTCCAGGTGGTCGTGCATTCATGGGAAGGAAAGGCATCGGTAAGCTTGCACTATTTTCCATTGCCGATGTCGTCGCCGTCATCACTACCAAAGGTAGCGAACATCATGCGTTTCGAATGGAAACGAAGGGAATCGAAGCCGCTGTTTCACGTAACGAGGAATATAAACCCGTTCCTACCAACGATGAACCTCCATCAAAGGGCACTCGAATAATTCTGACTCAGTTGAAAAAGAAGCGCACGAGCCAAACGGTAAATGCTTTAAGAAAGCGTATCGCCAGGCGCTTTTCGATCATTGGCATCAAATCAGAAAATGGAGATAGCTTTGATGTCCGAATCAATGATTTGGCGATCGGACCGGCAGATCGAGAGGATTTCAAGGCGATTGAATTTTTGTGGGAGTTTGAACCTTCGGAGCGTATCCCAGCTGGTTTTTGTCCTGGTTTAAAGAAACGTTTCTTGTTACCAAACCAAATATCAGTTATTCGTCCCGATTGGATCGTAGGTGGTTGGTTAGGCGCTGCGTCCCGACCCAAAAAATTGGCATCCGAAGATGCAGGCCTAATGAATGGGTTGGTCGTGATTGCCAGAGGACGCTTGATCCAGGAAAACATCCTGGACAAACTGGGATTCAATATGCTCCTTGGGAATTATCTGACCGGTCAAATCGAAGCCAATTTTCTGGACGTCGAAAGTGAGGAAGATATTGCCACCAGTGATAGACAGCGGCTGATGGAAGACGATGAGCGATATGTCGCCTTGAGAGATTTTCTCCGCAAAACCTTGGTTTCAATTTCTGATGACTGGACGAAGTTGAGAAATGAAGCGCGAGGAAAGGAAGCAGTCGAAGAGACCCCAATTTTGGGAGAGTGGATCGACAATCTACCAGAAGGTCAAAGAGACGCCGCAAGGCGGACACTTGGAGTGATTTTAGGCGTGGAACTTGAATCCGAGGAAGATCGTAAGGATTTATATCGCTCTGGAATGCTTGCATTCGAACGACTTCGATTGAAGGATGCCAGCCATAATCTTGGAAATTTACCTGCCCTAACTGCAGAGTCGTTGCTACCGTTGTTAGCTGACTTATCTATGCTGGAGGGCTCAATGTATAGGGATATCGTCAGGGCGAGATTGGATGTAATCGTGAAATTTGAAGATCTGGTCGATGTTGACGCCAAGGAAAAGGTCCTTCAAGCACATCTGTTCGAAAATTTATGGTTACTAGATCCCGGCTGGGAAAGAGCTGCGGGTAGTGAACGAATCGAGCAAACATTAAAACGAGATTACAAGGATTTCGCTGCTGATTTGACTGATGATGAAAGTAAAGGGCGTTTGGATATTCGCTATAAGACGAATGCGGGAGAGCACATCATTGTGGAATTGAAACGCGCTGGTCGACCAATGAAGTTGGTGGAATTACAAGAGCAAGGACAAAAATACAGGACGGCACTCGCCAAATGTTTGAAGGCGGAAGGAAATGAAAATCCATTGATTTCGATCATTTTCGTTCTCGGGAGCCCCGTAGCCGAAGAGGAAGAGTCATACTTACCTGCAGGTTATGTAACCAATACATTACAACCGTTAAATGCACGAGTCATGTACTACGACCAGTTGATCAAATCTGCTAGAGATGCCTATGCCGAGTATTTGGATCGGTCAAAACAGGTCGATCGAATCGACAAATTTCTTTCAAAGCTCAAGTAAAAGAGCTGATAGGTAAATTATCTTCTGTGGCGCAGCGAAAGTTAAAAGAATCACTAAATGGCTGATTTGAACGTCAGGACGAATAATCTCCAATCCTTGCTGTCATCCGGCGAATGGAACGACGCCGAATTCAAGGAGGCGCGTAACGCCTTGCCGAAATCCGCGTTCGAGACCGTCTCGGCGTTCGCAAATACCCATGGCGGCTGGTTGGTATTGGGTATCAAGCAGGACGGCGAGCAGTTCGAGATTCGAGGTGTCGACGAACCCGACAAGATCCAAAACGATTTTCTGTCGGTGCTGCATGCCGACAACAAGGTCAATCACGACTTGGACATCACCGAACATCGCCATGACGTCGACGGCAAGATCGTGTTGGCTTTCCACGTCGCCGAGAATCCGCGTAGCCGTAAACCGGTCTATTTGGATGGCGACATCCGCCGTACCTTCATTCGCAAGGGTGGCGGCGATTACAAGGCCCAGCCTCGCGACATCGAACGCATGCTGCGGGATGCCAACGCCGATCGTTGGGATGGCCACCCCTTCACGCGGGTCGATCTCGACGAGGCTCTCCACGGCGGCAGCCTGAAGTGGTCTCGCGACCGGTTTCATGCCGCCAACCCCGGCTTCGACGTGGAACAGCCTCATTTGGACTTTCTTTACGACTGGGGCTACTTGATCAAAGATGGTGGGCGACTATTGCCCACCAATGCCTGTATCGGTTTGTTCGGTTCGCTGCGCGCGGTGCGTAACCTACTGCCACGCCCGATTTTGGACGTGCAGTTTCTGGGTTACGGCCGCCGCGACGAGATGCCCGAGACGCGCTGGATCGATCGGCTGGTGTGTGAAGAGAACATTCTGCAAAGCTGGCAACAGTTGTTGGCCAAATACCTGTTCTTCATGCCCAAAACCTTCCGCGACATCGATCCGGCCACGCTGGAACGCCGCGATGCGCCCGCCGGATTTCGCGTTTTCCGCGAAGCCGCCATGAATCTGTTGCTGCATCAGGATTACGGCGACCACTCCCGCAAGGCGGTCATCCGGTTCTTCACCGATGGCATAGAGTTGTGGAACCCCGGCGATAGTTTTGGCGATGATGACCGCCTGCTGGAACCCGGTGAGAAGGAAGTGCGCAACCCGGCCATTGCCATGGCCCTGCGCCGCATCGACATGTGCGAACAGGCCGGCACCGGCTTGCGCATGATGCGCCGCGAATGGCAAGCATTGGGCCACGCCGAGCCCGTCTATACCAACGACCGGGCACGCAAGGCTTTCGAGCTCTTTCTGCCGGATGAAGGCTCGCGAAGGATCACCGACACTACCCCCGAAGTCACAGGGGAAGTCGCAGGGGAAGTCGAGCGCGTGATTCGAGCCGTGGTCGGCGAAATGTCCCGCATGCAAATCCAGACCGCGCTCGGCTTGAAGGGCGAAGAGCACTTCCGAAGCGCTTACCTGAAACCGGCGTTGACTGCCGGGGTGATCGAAATGACCCTGCCCGACAAACCCACCAGTCGAATGCAACGCTATCGACTCACGGAATTGGGAAAAGCCATACGCCAACGCTCGATGTCGACCTCCAAGGATCACGATCCTGGCCCAACTGATACCGACCTGAAAGGAAACACCGAATGACCGACATCAATGCCTGGATAGCAGTGGATCGAGCGTTACCCGTCGATCCCATCCTGAAAACCTTCGTGCTGATTCTTCGAGGTGAACGTTCACTGTACCAGTCGATTCGGGAAGACGATTGGATTCTGGTCATCGACGACACCCAGGCCATCACGAAAGTCGCCCGAATCATGCGGATTCGTTCCGATCTCGACGACACCACGCTGTATTTCGACCGAGCGCTGCCGTTCGAGGTGCCGGTGGTTTTGGCTGATTCCGGTTTCTCGGCGCCGTCTTCGGGTTCCGTGGGGCGGCTGCAATGGAACGACTTCATCGAGGGATTGGCCAAGATCGCGAAAGTGCGTCTCGAGGACGTGCCGGTGATCGGCTCGAGGGAAAGCGCCAAGGAAAAAGCCTACATTCGCGAGCTGTTGCAATTGGCCGTGATGGACGATCTACTCGGCCCCGCCGATGGGCCACACGAACGAATCGTCGACATGAGCGTGCGCGATCGCTATCTGGTCGGCAAATTGGCACCCAGACAAGATACTGGCGCCGCTGACGGCTGGGAAGGCTCTCGCATCGATCAAGACGAGGAGTCGGTGGATACCTCGGTGCCTGGCCAACACGAACCCGGTGCCGAATTCGCCGGAGCGACCGGTCGTGTCGAACCCGAATCCGATGCTGGCGATGAAATCGATGCCAGTAGCAACCAATCGCTGATTCCTTCGAGCATGGGGCTCACGTTTTGTGTCGCCGGCGATGCACCCACGATCGAAGTGGAGGTTCGTTTCGGATGTTACGAACGCCTATCGGGCGAGGATGGCGGTGTAACCAAGACCATCAACCGCAAGATACGCGACGCCGATGGCAACGTGATTCGGGTGGAACAGGAAGAAGTCAGGGTACGGGTTTGGCAGCGTATACCGTGTGGCGGCAAACTGACGTTGCCACTGACGACGGGCGTCATTCCCCATCAGGCACCCGATCCCGAACGACCGGAAATCAGGATTCAAGGCAGCATTCGTGCGCCGAACGCCAATGGTGACCGTTTGGTGACGCTATTTCTGGTCAATGCCCAGGAGGAACCACCCGAAAATCGTGATACTGCTTGGCTGTTCCAGCCAGAAGTGATCGTGCGGGCGGCACCGGGGACTGAAAACCAAGCGATCTTTAGACGCCGGCCTGTCTTGGATGCCAATGGTGCGGACCCAGAGCGCGAAGCCCTGGAGATGATCTACCGCAATCGCGTCGAGTTCGGTGTCGGCCACGGTGTGGCGGTTCATGCCCTGGCGAGTGAAGACGTGGCGTTGGCCACCGAGATTCGTACCGTGATCATGCCCCAATACGAGGTGCCGGTGACGGAGACGCCTGGAGAAGACACCGGAGATCGACAGGCGATGATCCAGATGTCGCATAACGGCTGGCTGGACATGCAAACCTTGGCGTCTTTGAAGCGAGAAGAATTGGTACATGCGTTGCGCATCTTGACCGACGATTATGCGGCGTGGATAAGCGAACAACGTAGCTTTATCGGCCAGGCTGTCGTGGGGCACGACGTTCAGGCTCGTTTGGCCATGGAGCGCTGCGATTCGATTCTTTTGCGTCTTCGCGAAGGGATCACCACCTTGGAAACCAATGATGCGGCGTTGGCGGCCTTTCGCTTCGCCAACCGTGCGATGGCGACTCAGCGGGTACGCAGCATCTATTCGTTGGCGATGAGGCGAAAGGAAGAGCGCACGCTGGCCAGCATCGACGTGCCGAAAAATCGCAGTTGGCGCCCCTTCCAGCTCGCCTTCTTGCTGCTTGCCATTCCTTCTTTGGCCGACCCCAAACATCCGGATCGAACCCAACCCATCGAGGCTTACGCCGATTTGTTGTGGTTTCCGACCGGGGGCGGTAAGACCGAAGCGTATTTGGGCGTCGCCGCCTTCACCATGGCCATTCGACGCATGCAACCGAACTTGGGTGGCTACGACGGCTCTCGCGGCCTGACCGTCATCATGCGCTATACCTTGCGCTTGTTGACCTTACAACAATTCCAGCGTGCCACGGCGCTGATCTGCGCGATGGATGTAATACGCAGGGAAGCGCTGAACGAGGGGGACGAATCCCTGGGCCGTGAACCCTTCACCATTGGTCTGTGGGTGGGTAACAAGGTGACGCCGGGTACCACCGAGGACAGTCATCGCGCCATCGAGGCCAGGCGCAATCCGGGTCAGAATACAGCTGGCTTGGCATCGCCGGCACAGCTCACCAGTTGCCCGTGGTGCGGTTCTGAAATCGCACCGGGCCGTGACATCGAAGTCGATCGAGACACGCTGCGTACCGTGATCTACTGTGGCGACAAAAAAGGCCAGTGCGAATTCTCCAAAGGAAAATCCAGTAAACGTTCTCATCCAGGCATACCGGTTTTGGTCGTTGACGAAGAAATCTACCATCGTCCACCGACGATGATGATCAGCACGGTCGACAAGTTTGCGATGATGGCCTGGCGCGGCGAGGTTCGGACCTTGTTCGGTCGGGCAAACCAGGAATGCCCGAGGCACGGCTTGGTATTGCCGGATGCCGACTGCCACGGTTCTCATCAGTCAAAGAAAAGCTTGCCAGCGGTGAAGGTCAAGGCGATTTCGCCGATACGCCCACCAGATCTGATCATCCAGGACGAATTTCATTTGATCAGCGGCCCGCTAGGGACCATGGTCGGTCTTTATGAGACGGCCGTGGACGAGCTGAGTGCTTGGCAATGCGATGGCTCGATCATACGGCCGAAGATCATCGCCTCGACCGCAACGGTACGCAAGGCGCGCGAACAAGTCAACAACGTGTTCATGCGCCAGGTTGCGGTATTTCCGCCCCATGGCTTGGATGTCGAGGACAACTTTTTCTCGGTTCAGCGTCCGATCCAGGAAAGGCCGGGACGCCGGTACCTAGGAGTCTGTTCGCCCGGTAGCTCGCGGCCGGCCATGTTGATTCGCGTCTATACGGCATTCTTGACCGCCGGTCAGACGCTGTTCGAGCGATTCGGCTCGGCTGCCGATCCTTACATGACGATGGTGGGTTATTTCAATTCGTTACGTGAACTGGGCGGCATGAAACGTCTGGCCGAGGACGACGTACAAACGCGATCCTATCGTGTCCAGATGAGCCTGGTCGATCGACCGGGCTTGAGCCAAAGGAGTGTCAACAACATCCAGGAGTTGACGTCTCGTGTATCCAATCAGGACATACCGAAGTACCTCGATCAGTTGGAAGTGAAGTTCAAGGTCGAATACGACTCGGACAAGGGTAAACACGTCTGCCGTTGGAGCGACGGAGAAGTCAGGGCCATCGATGTCGTATTGGCCACCAATATGCTGTCGGTCGGGGTCGACGTGAATCGTCTGGGATTGATGGCGGTGAATGGTCAACCCAAGGGAACCGCCGAATACATCCAGGCCACCAGTCGAGTCGGACGTGCCTCGCCGGGCCTGGTCTGCACGGTATTGACCTGGGCTAGACCCCGCGATCTCTCGCACTACGAAACTTTCGAGCATTATCACGCGACATTCTACAAGCACGTCGAAGCACAGTCTGTCACACCGTTCTCGCCGCGAGCGATGGATCGTGGACTGACCGGGGCGATGCTCAGTGTCATGCGTCTCAGCCATGACGAGTTTGCGCCGAACGATGGCGCCAGCCACTTACAACAAGCCCATCAACGAGAAATCGTCGACGTCGTCGAAGTCTTGGCGAAACGCGCCGGTATCGTCGAGGACAACGCCAAGAAGCAATTGGCGAAGGAGGAGTTGAAATCCAGGGCGGACGATTGGGCCAAGGAAGCCAACAAACCGGGGAGGATACTGGCTTATGAAAAACGGGGACAACAAAGAGACACCACCGTTGCGTTGATCAAGACACCTGGTTTGCGAGCCTGGGACGATTGGACGGTACCGATGTCGATGCGTGAAGTCGAGCCCGGTGTGAGATTGATCATGAACACGAATCGACTGGACGAAGATCAAGAATGGAGACCGCGCCCGACGGTCACGGAACGAGATGAAGAAGGTGAAGCATGAGTGAAAAGACGCCGGTTGGCGAGGTGCGTCCCAGCCAATTGCTGTGGACCTATGGTCCGGGGGCTCTGATCGATTTGCCGAACATGTCGGTGGTGACCTCCGGTATCGACCGTTGGGAGCGCGACCGATGCCAACCCATCCATGAGGCCCGTTTGTTGAATGCCGTGCGGCAGGTGCTGGGCGGACAGGTCGAAAGTCTGCGCATGCCTCCATTCAGCAAGAACGAAGTGGTCGATGTTTGGTCGGCCGAGTCGAACATCGGTGTTCCCGTGCGCCCCTTTCCCCGGTGGCTACGGTGTGTGAAATGCGGCTTGCTCTCACCTTATGATCTGGGTTTGTTCGGTTTGAAAGAAAATCGATATAGACCCGAAATGACGAAATTCGTGCATAAAGGCTGCACGGGTTCGAAAGGCAGTGACAAAGCCAAGGATGCCGATGCGGTTCCCGCGCGTTTCTTGTTGGCCTGTCGTGGCGGCCATTTGGACGATTTTCCGTGGCATTATTTCGTACATGGTGGTCCCAGCGAATGCAAAGGTACTTTACGTTTTTTCGAAAGCGGTGCATCGCTACAAACCGAAAATCTCTGGGTCAAATGCGATGCTTGTACGGCATCCCGCAGCATGGCGCATGCCTTTGGGCGCGCCGGTAGGGAAAATCTTCCGGGTTGCCGAGGGCGTCACCCGCACCTGGATAAATTCGATGCCGATTGCACCGAAGAACCCAGAGCGGTGCTTTTGGGAGCCACCAACAGTTGGTTTCCGATGAACCTATCGGCATTGGCTATTCCGCAACAGAATGGATCACCTTTGTCGCAGATCATCATCGATCATTGGGATGATTTTGCCGATGTCGAAGATCTCGGCGAATTGAAAGGTACCGTCAAAGCGCTGAAGAAACGCAGCGAAGCCCAAGGCATCGAAGCATACGAAGCGGAAGCGATTTGGGCTGCTATTCAAGATCACAAGAACGGTACGAATCAGCCAGTCGAGCAATCCGACATCAAAGGCCCCGAATGGTTGGTATTGTCGTCCCCGAATCCTCCGGCCGATTATCCGCATTTCATGAGTACACCCGTCGCCGTGCCGGAGAGATTCCGGTCGAAAATCAGCCGGGTGTTGCTATTGGAACGCTTACGAGAAGTCAATGCCTTGATCGGTTTCACGCGGGTCGAATCGCCGGACGAGTCGATTGGACAGGATAGAACGGCAATGGCGCCGATTTCTCGCGTCAAACCCGAATGGGTGCCAGCCAGCGAGGTTCATGGTGAAGGTATCTTCATTCAATTCGATGAACTGGCGCTGAGAGATTGGGAAGCCCAAAGAGCCGTTACCGACCTCGACGATGTCCTGCTGACTGGTCACCGAGGTTGGCGTAATGCTAGACACTTGAGCGCCGATGCCGACTACCCTGGTATTCGGTATGCCATGCTACACACGCTGGCACATCTCTTGATCAGGGAATTGGCCCTGGAATGTGGTTACAACGCCGCCAGTATTCGTGAACGGATCTACGCGGAAAATATGGATATTCCGCAAGCCGGTATCTTGATCTACACTGCTGCGGCCGATTCCGATGGCACTTTGGGAGGTCTGGTCGAACTCGGTAAACCGGAAAACTTGGGAAGATTGCTGAAACAAGCGTTGGAACGGGCCAAAGTGTGTTCTTCCGACCCGTTGTGTTCGGAGCATGATCCTGGAAAGGATAGAACGCTACATGCCGCCGCATGCCATGCTTGCTCGTTCGTGGCGGAAACATCATGTGAACGCGGTAACCGCTATCTCGACAGGGCGTTGTTGGTGCCGACCTTCGAACATGCCGAGGCCGGTTTCTTCAAGGGGTTCTGACATGGAGGCATTGCTGGATGCCATCACCGAAGTCGTGACACTGGTGCCTCGTGAAAAAGTCGCTGCCATTGCCAACAGAGTCAGGAATGCAAAATCCAAAGCCATTTCGCTGACTGATTTCGAAAGCACTCATCAAGTGGCGTTTGCTCTCGATCGATTGAAAAAGTCGTGGCAGGCCAGCGAAGTCTCTGCCGGTGAGTTGGCCGCGATGTTGGCCGCCTCGTCTCACACAATCGACAAAATCAGCGCCGAGCAATCCCTGGAACTCGTATGGACCGGACCGACGACACCTTTCGTTTCGGCTCGCCGAACGGAACAAGCATTGCTACAGGTCATCGAGTCAGCCAGAAAATCACTGTTCATCACCAGTTTCGTCGCGTATGACGTATCGTCGATCATCGATGCGCTGAATGCAGCGATTACCCGCGGAGTGAAGGTTTCGATGTTGCTGGAGTCATCACATGATCATGGCGGAAGTGTGAGCATCGACGTGATCGGTAAGATGCGAGAGCTCGTTCCCGAGACATCGCTTTACGCATGGGTCCGAAAATCCGATGTCTTCTCTGGCGGTAGAGTTCATGCCAAGATTGCATTGGCCGATGCCAATTCTTGCTTCATCACCAGCGCAAATTTGACGGGGTTTGCGATGGAAAAAAATATGGAAGCGGGAGTTTTGATCACCGGCGGTCGGGTACCGGTTTTATTGGAACGTCATTTGAATGTGATGATCGAACTAAAAGTTGTTGATAAGGTTTGAAACTGTTGTCGTGTTAGATTCTTTGGCTTTGGTGGGCTTCGCTTCCTTCGAAGTGAAAGAGCGTGCCGAACGCAGCGGCCGCAATCCTCAAACCGGCGAAGCAATCACCATTGCTGCTGCTAAATTACCTTCTTTCAAAGCCGGTAAAGGTTTGAAAGACGCCGTTCAGTAAGCCTCTGGCCGCATTATTGCGGCCCCATACCCCAGCCTTCCAGTTCCGACTGCCGTTTGACCGTAGGGACGTCCAGGTCGGTCATCCGGCCTTGGGTGCGGGTCAAGGTGTCTTGTCGGCCGCTGGAGGCCGCGCCGTATTTCTGCGGATTGAGTCGGCTGCCCGTTCCGGTGAGTTGATCCAGATTCAGCATGGAAGCGGCATTGGCGGCGGACGGCAAATGCCCGGTCTGAGCCAGAATCGCCAACCACTCGTCGAGATTGACCTGTGTCCAGTCCACGCGGTCCAGATCTGCGACTTTAATCCCGGTACAACTGGGAGTTTCCGGCGTCCCAAAATCCATGCCCAGCTGCGGTTTGATTTGTTCGTTGAGGATGCGCGCTAGCGGCGAGTTGTAGCAGCAGTAACTTTCCTTACGCACCCAACACACACCAGCCACCTTGCTCTCGCAATAGGTACCGAGATCCGTGCAGACTTTGAGCTGTTTCTTGGCGGCGAGTTCGTATTCTGGTTCTTCGCAGGAGTAGACGATCTGGATAATCATGATGATGATCATCACCACGGTATAGGCTGTCATCAAGGTGCTGAGCAGTTGTCCTGCCACTGCCGCGCCGCCGCCTAATTGCACACCACCCGATTGCGCGGCGGGTGTGAGATTGCCCGCCGCATCAAATGCTGCCTGACCGCCGGCACTGAACAGTGCGTTACCAGCCGCTTCGCCAAAGGTCTGGCCGATCCATTCCGCCACCGACTTCATCAATTCGCCTTTGAGTGAATCCAGTAAACCTTGCGAGGCAATGTCGCTGGTACTCAGCATGTCGGTGCCGACCAAGTTATTGACGCCCGAAGCAAAATCCGCCTGAAAACTGTTCCAGGCATCGCCGGCCAAGGTAAACGGAGTACGCATGGTTTCCCAGGCGCCCCGGAAGGCGGAGGTGCTGTCCATAGCCATGACGGCACCGTCCATCTGACTGGTGGCGATCAGCAAATCAATATATTGACCTAATCCCATGGCACCCGAGGGCGTTTCGCAGCAATCGACCAGACTGAGCGCGCCACCGACCATTTTGCAACTGGCGGGTTTGCCTTGAAATACCTGGCAGGTAGTCGGATCCTTTTGCTGCAAATCGGCATTGGCATAGTCGCACTGTAAGTCCATCGCCATTTGCTGGGCACTATTGAGTAAGGCGACCGCCTTGCTAAAATCCTGGCTCTGAGTGCGATTCACGCTGATGCACTCTTCGCCCATGCAGCGGATCGGTCCGGCGCATTGTTGTTGGGTGTTGCTTTGAATGCCGGGAATGCCCACCGTTTGCCCGCAGTCGTAGGTATCGACGCTGTCCCAGCAGGTGCCTGAGGCGAGTACACTGGTACATTGGCTTTTGATGAACGAGCAGCCTTTGGTTTCCAATGATTCACAGGTCTTGTTGGGCATACCATTCGCAGGCGGCTCCAAACAGTGGGTGCCGGCGGTGTCGGTCCAACATTGCCCATACTGATTCAAATCGCAATGCCCTGAGGCTTGAATAGCCATGCAGGTATTGCGAATCCCTGACGAACTGGCCACCGGGGCTTGGGCCAAATCTGAGCCGCAGACCATCACTTGCGACGTGGGATCGACGTAACAGCCCGAAGCATTGGCAGGATCGTTCGTGCAACTCAATTGACTGCCAGCCTGGCAAATGCCATCGGTAATTGCATTGGCCAGGTTTTGGCAATTCGGCCCGCTCCAGCTCCATTCGTCCTGGGTGATCAGTTTCGACAGGTCATAACGCAAGCGAATTCGCGAATAACCTTCGCCGCGTCCGGACACGCGGGTTTCTTCTTTGAACACCTTGATGCCGCTACTGTTGAAGGCATACAGCACATTAGTGTTGGGATATTCGTTCCAACTGGTGTAAAGCTCGCAATCCCCGTACCAGCCACTCGACCCGGTATAGATCAATTGATTATCGTAATAGACCCGAGTGTGGTCATCGTACTTGACGTATTCCAGCGTGGCACTGGTGATGGCTTCCGGATGCAAGACCTCGTATTTGACCTGCCAGGTAAACAAGCCGCAATCGGATTCCCAATAATCATCACCGACCCTGCCGACATACAAATCCATACAGCCCGGCCCGCAACTGGAAAACCCGCCGTCGCCACTGACGAAGCGGATCAAGGGCTCGACATTGACTTGGTGAGTGGCGGTGCAGCTTTGCGGCACCGTCGGTTGCCGGAGACAAAGCTGATAATCCGGCACCCGCACCGATTGCTGGGTTTCGGTTTGGGTCGTTGTGGTCGTGCAGTCCGAGAACGACTGTGCCCATGGGGTAAAATCGGCAAACACCTGGTCGCCGGCTTGCCAGATCGGATCGGCGTGTAAGTCCGGGTGTGACTGGTGAGCGTTATCGATCAAGGTGCGATAGGCTTCACCGGTGAAGCTGGTTTCGCCGTTCAAGGCGGTCTGTGCGTCCAACCCGGCTGCGATCGTTCCGGGGTTGTTGCCATAAAGATCGGCAAAGTCTTGGGTCGTAGTCGTGGTGCTATGGGTATCCGGAAACAGGGTGCCTATGGAAATGGCGCTTTCCTGAGCCGTCCCAGGATTCAAGGTCAGCGAACCATTGCCAGTATCGAGCGGAAACGCAAAACCGCCGAGGACTTGCTCGCCCAGTTGCTGGCCATCGCGCCCGGCCGCTTGAATCGCATCCGCCCAGGAGATACCAAACGGTGTCCAGGCCAGCGTCACGCAGAGTATCGCTGAAAGGCTTTGTGTAATTAGTGCTTGCGGTTCAAATATCTGACGCATCGCTATAGGCCAACACAGCAGTCTTGAAAACGCCATAAGATGTATAGATGATCTTCACCTGGCCCTGGATACGTGCGACCCGCACCCCACTTGAAGGTGGTCTCACCAATGGCGTGATTGGACTCGGTTTCGGCGACCGGATAAAACATCGATAGCCGGTATTGCGATTTCGGGATAAAGGGGTAGATATAGCCACCGCACAAAGCATCGTTGCCCGATGTTTTCCAGGCCAACCCGCGCCGATGCAATGACGCCGTCGCCCGCGTGGCCAACAAACTGGTAATTCTGGGATCGGTGCCGTAACTGGTCGGCGAAATGCCGGATAAAGGATACATATGACCCCAAGCACCGGCACACCAGAACAAGGCATCCAATGGATTGCCGGTGGCCGCCGCTGCGGCATCGGCAACACATGCGGAAATGGCCACCGGATTAGCAAACAAGGCTGTTTCCGGACTGGTGAAGAATGCCAGCAAGTCGTTGTTCCAGGTGGGATCGAGTTCTGAGACGTACAACAGATCGAAATCCCGATAGCCATCACTGTTGCAACGACCATCCCAGAACAGGTCCAGCAGGATAGTCAGAGGAAAGGCAAAATAGTGGTAATTGAAAAACGACATCTCGCTGGCATCGAAGTCGGCCTTGCCGGTGGTGGCGATCAATCGCACATTTGAAGCACTGAACTTATGCCCGCCCAGCGCAGGCGAACACCAGGGATTACGAACGATCTCGATCAACCGGGCCGGATTCCATAAGCCCATGGTCATACCGAGTTCCGGAATGTTCATGCTATCGGTACAGAAACAGAACTTCTCGTCGGTAGCGATACTCGGTACAGTGCCGCCACCCAGCGACGCCCCGGCCGCTCGAATCGGAAACAGACAGCTCCAGCAAATATCAGTGATCAGTTTGCCGGACCACAGTTCGGCGTCCGAGCACAACGGATCGACGCTATTGGTGGTGTCGGCATAAAGCGGGGTTGCCAGTGTTATCAAGCCTCCCAAAACCCAAGGGAAAACGAATCGTTTCATGATCGCTCTCCCGAAGAGACAGGCAGTTTTCGTTCATGAACCACTAAGTGGTTACCGGATTGTTCGACGATAGCCGGTACTTGCTGTAATTGAAAACGACTGCGCACATCCGGCGTCAGTAGATACACCGGTGCCTGTAACGCGGTTTCCAAACGTTGCAAGCTGTCCCACCCGGACTGGCGCGGCAGCGACGTGGCCAAATACATCACCCGAGCCTGTTTGTTCTGGCAGGACTGATGTTGAATCAGCTCAACTTGTGCCGGCACAGTGGCATCGAACACCTTCAGGCATAGGCCAAACGGTATCTTATCCAAGGGATTGACGGTTTGTCCTGCTCGGATGATCAGTTGACCATTTGGTGCCGTCAGATCGCGCGGGGCGGTGATGGTCAGATCCACGCTCCGATCACGATCGGCCTGAGCCACCGGCAGCACTTCGAATTTCTGCTGCTCCCAAAACCGAGCGATAGCTTGTTGCTGCTTTTGTTTCCAGTCGATGGCGGCCATCCGGCGTTTGATCTCTTCAAGCAAATCGATTTCAGCAATCTCGCCGACATCGCCCATCGTTCCCAAATCACCTTGTTTGCCGGCTTTAATCTGCTCGTCCAGCCAGGACAGACTGCTGACACCTCGAACGTGTAACCGAGATTTGCCTTCCTGTTCGACAACGATGTCCGGTACTGACGTTACCGACCAGCGCTGAAAACGGGTGGGGTCGATCACGATGTTGGGCAGAGGATCAATGCCTTTCAACAATCGCTTGAGATCGGCCATTAACGCCGGTAGTTTTTGACCAGGCTTTGGGCCGCGCAACACCAGCAATATGTCTTCCCGACCTGCCGATTCTTCGAAGATGCTTTTCAGTGCGGACTCACCCAGCGAGAAGGAAACAAACAACAGCGTGAGTGGCTTGTTCGAAATGGATGTCGGCTGGACGTTTTCCGATCCAGTCGATAGCGCCTCTGTTTGGATCGCTTGCGACGCTTCCAACACTTGTTGCGCCTGGCGTTTCACGTCCAACTGTTCAGATTGGCCATTCAACCAATCGGGCCTAGCCTGGCCTTCCAATGCCTGCAAAATAGCCTGAGAACGTTGCAGCCAAGCTTCTTCTGCCTGAACCGATTGCACACTGAACCAGCAAAGAAAACAGACCGCCACTTGCCGCCAACGAAATTGAGGTGGCTCAAAACAACGCATAGGCCCGTCCAATGACTTGGTGGTCGTAGACATAGCCCCAGTAACGTGAATCGAAGCTTTTGTCGGTTTGTCCGGTTACCCAATAGGCAGCGGGTGGAATGGTTTCATGACGTTTGAATTGGGTCGCGGGCCTTTTGAGTTTCTCGGTCAACGGCAACCCATCAATGACCCGTTCACCGTTGACCGTGGTGTGCTGTGGATCGACGTGAATGGTGTCGCCGGTCACGCCGGCGGCGATTTTGACGATGATCTGCCCATCCTTAAAAAAAGGCGCCATGCGTTCGGCGCGAAAGGCAATCAAATCGCCGCGCCAGATGTCCTTGTTGTGCGTGTCGATCAGGTAAATCCATTTGTCCGGCAGGCAGCGATCGACCTGGTCGTCGCCACCGATCAGAAAACGTTGGCCGATATAGCGCTCCACCGCTAACACCAGCAACAAGATCGGTACCGCCTTGAGTAGAAACTGGGCTAAACGCGGCCGAGAACGGAACCGTGGTTTAATCCTACGTTTAGCGTCCGGCTTGTCGAACATAGACATCCTCCGGAGCAGCCACCACCGCCGTCGAATCGATGACCAGATAACCCGCATCACTGAGCTTTTTGGCCTGACCTTGCCAATCCTCGACGATCTTGGCCATGTGTTCCTGGCTGGCATTGGGCGGTATCGATTGAATCAGCTTGGCGCGATCAAGGACGAACACCGGTGTAACCAGATTCAGGCGCGCCAAGGGTTGTTGTAGCTGCTGTTGTGCCGCCAGCCAACCGCCGATGCCACCCAGACAAGCAGCAATTAGCGTGGTGCTGAGCCATTGCGATTTAGGATCCATAGGTAATCTCCCTGGGTTTGCTGCTGCGGTTGTCGATGAGTTGTTGAATGGCATCACCCAAACTCAAGCCTTGCCGGCGGAGCTGCTTCAAGGCGTTGACGTCTTCGGGTTTGGTGGAGAACAGAATGCGTTTGTAAGGATCGACGATCAGTCGGCCGATGCCGGAACCCATCTCCGTGATGAAGAAAATCTCTGAATAGGCGCCGGGTAAGGTGTGCACGGTTTTTAGCAATTCATAGCCGCCATCCGACAACGGCAATCGACGATCCTGCTTCATGCCTTCGATGACTTCGGCTTTCTGGCCGAGCAAATACATATTCGCCGAATTCTCGACAATGGCGCGGCCGGCGGCATTGCGGTATAAGTCGTTCACCGACTGGGTGATGGTTACCGCCGCGCCACCGTATTTACGAAACCGCCGATAGCCGTGTTCCATAAACTTGGCGACATCGCCTTCGGTGAGCAAATCCCAGGCTTCGTCGATAATGACGATCTTGGGCCTGTTGCGTTCACCGAGATACATTTCCTGCTGGATCTGGTAAATCAGCTGCAGCAAGACCACCTGCTGCAGGTGCTTGCGGCCCTTGAGTTCTTCCAGTTCCAGGACGGTAAAGTCATTCGTGAACTTGGCGTTGTTCTTGCCGTTGAAGTAGCGACCGTATTCGCCTCGGGTGGTGAACGGAAACAACTGCTCGCCGACATCCTTCAAGCGTTGATCGGTTTCGGTACACAGGCATTTTGCAATGTCGTCCACCGACATGGATTGGGCTTTTTCAGTCCACAGTTGCTTCAATATCCGTTTGAGACCTGCGGTTTGAAAGTCGGTGAGTTTCTCGGTTGGCGCAGCCATTTGGCTGACCAAGCCGGCCAGCATGTCGGCTTCCTCCTCGAAGTTCTGCACGATCTCGAAAGGATTCATGCAAATCCCCGAACCGTGAGTGAATTTGACGAAATCGCCTTCCAGCACTTCACAGAGGTTTTCGTAAGATCGACCGACATCGATGGCCCAGATTTGTGCGCCCTCGGTCAGATAGCTAACGATGATCTCGTTGGTCAGAAAGGATTTGCCTTTGCCAGATTCGGCGGCGATACACAGGTTGTAATTGCCGGTGGTATCGAACAACGAGACCGCCATGTGTTCACCGTTGCGTGAGACGAAATTCAAAGTCGGCGTGCCGGTGCCCGCCCAATCGCCGAATAGCGGTAACAACGGAATCGCATGCCGGGTGGCCAAGGTGCGATAGCGTTTCAAATCAGTAATCGCCGAACGTTCCGGCCCAAACGGCAAACAATTCAGAAAAAACGGCAGGCAGAAATACTTGTCTTCCAACAGTTGAAAACCCAGCTCCCGAAAATACACCCGCGCATTGGAGACCGCCGCCGCTTCTTCAGCTTCGTCGCAAAACAGCAGCACGCCGAAATAGGCCCGGATTGGCCGGTCGCCGTCATGGTAGGCGTCGAATAACACGTCGAAATGGTGTTTGCGTTGGACCAACACCGGCAGGAAGTGAGCAATCGGCGTATTGACCTGGTTGGTAATGAATTGCCTAACGCCTTCTTGTTTTGACCGGGTCGATTCGGCATCCGGGTAATGCAAGGTCAGACTGAGCAAAGCATTCTGGCGGATGCCACGGGTACCGGACAGAATGTCGCCCAAATAGCTTTTGGCGCTGCCGAAGTAAAAATGATCGGGTGTGCGTTTGGCGGATAGTGTCTTGACGCGCTTATGTCCCAGCCACAGACCTTTTTCATCGAGTTCGAGGGCGTTGTCGTAATCCAGCAATTGGTCGCGGATCAGTTGGGTCGGATCGCATTCGGGTACCACCCGATCTTTCCAGCCGGCATCGGGCTGCCAGTTGAGAATCGTGTTCAGAATGCGCACATACTGATCGGCGCCCAATAGTTCCGGATACAGGCCGATGGTCGACAGCGATTGCTGCGTGGCCATTTGCAATTCGCTGGCACGACGGATGTCTTGTTCACTGGGTCTTGGATAGGCCATCGGCAATTTGACCGTGACCAGAATATGACTGCGCCGCAGGCGTGCTCCGGAGATCGCTTCCGGCGGTTTGGTGGTGCCTTGCCGCAAGAACTCGATACTGGCTTGGGTCATGGTTTTATAGGTCGGTTTTTGCTGTTTCAAACGCCGGGTTTGCATGATGGCCAGCGATTCCTCGATGTCCGGTGAGGTCCACAGTGACACTTGTAAGAGCGTTTCCGGCGGCCAGTCCTGATTCAGTAAAACGTTGACCCGAGCCGACACGCTGGCATCGGCGCCGGTCATCGGCCGGCACAGAAAGCCGAAGCCAATACTGCTATCGGCCATCAGAAACAGATGATGGTCGTATTCGTAGGCCAGTACCGTGAACAACTGATCGGCACGTTGGCGTTGCGAGTTAGTCATGGTGCGTGATCCTCTTCGTAAATTTTCTGCAAGGCTTCGGCTGGGTATTCCGGATTTAAACGAATCGTAAAGGGATGCCGGCAAACGCGAACCGCACGTTTTTTGCGTGATAACTGCCGGGCTCTGGCCGGATGGCAAGGGTTGATTGGCTGGCCGTTGACGTCTTGGACCCTGACGGTCCGCTTATCGTGTGCCAATGAAGCAAGGCGGCGGTTGCCCGCCGCAGTCTCGGTATCAATAATTGAACCGGTCATCGTGGTAAGGCCTAAATCGTGGCAGTCACGATATTGGTGATAATGGTCGGTGCCGCAAACAGGCCGACACCACTGGCAATCCCCAGCACAAAGCCCATGATGCTGCCGCGTACGACACCGGCGACCAGGCCGACGATGACGAACACGATGGCAATGATCCGACCAAGCAAGCCTTCAACCCAGCCAGTGAGCAAGGTCCAGACGGTGTTGAACTCGGTACCGCCGGTACCGGCCATGGCATCATTGGCCATCAACATAAACAATAACGATGCCAGGGCCATCAAGACCCCGCTTCGATTTGACGCTTTCATCAAAAATATCCTCATTCAGGTTAAGAGACGGTTGCCCGTCGAATCTCGGAGGGTTAGTCCGGCAGGTTTTAAGCGGTTGTCCGCTCAGTCTCGCAGGGTGTGTGGGACCTGCGGTTAAATGGGTTGCCCCATCAAGGCAATGATTTGCTCAATCCATTGACTGGACGCTCGTCGTCCCCGGTATCGACATTGGCGCGTCTCTCCGGTGGACGTTGTTCGACTTGCAGCGGGATCAACGAAGAACTGGTTGTCGAAGCCGCCTTGCCGATCATCCAACGCCTGTGTTCCAGTTCGGTGTAGACATAGTTGGACACCATCAAATCGCCGTCTGCATCTTCCCAAGGCGCGATCCAGATGCGCATGACCTGTGAGGGTGTACGAATCGGTGTGGGATCTTCGATCTTGGGCACGGGTTGCTGTAACGGTAGTGCGAGTGCCGGTGTTGAGGTTGACTCCGAACTGGGGATATTTTCCGGAGGTGCTTCGGTTATCGCCGTATTAGTGACTTGGTAAGCCTGCGTCGTCGACAGACAGCTCGGCTCGTCAGGCATGCCTTTGCAGCCGTAATCGGTGGTGGCGCAGCCGCTGAAAATGCTGATCAATAGCACGGCTAAGCCATAACGTGACATTGAAGGTAAGGCGTTCATGGCTTATTCTCCGGTGCGTTTGCGTTTTGGGCGTTTGTATCGGGCGTCGTTGCCAGACTGGATGACGGTTTCGGTTTATCCGCTAACCAATCAGCTAACGATTCCGGCGCGCCACTGTGGGTGCGTCCGTCAGGCGCAATCAGAAACGGCACACCCTTCAAATCGAATAACTTGGCGGTGACCACGGCTTTTTGCAGTGGCTCTTTGTTGCACTGCACCGGCGGTTCGGTCGGCAAGCCCGCGTAATCCTGTTTCAACAGTCGCTCGCGCACAGCGCCTTTGGCCTTGGTATCGTTGGTGCCCAATTGACACGCCAGTTGCACGACGATGTTTTGCGATTCGGGGCCGAGGATGGGGACCATCACCAGTTTGAAGGTGTATTGGTCTTGCAAGGCTTGCAGGTCTTTCATCACCTTGCCGCAATATGGGCAACGCGGATCGATGAAAACCAGCACCTGGCCTTTGCCGTGGCCGACAGTCAGGGCGCCAAGATCATCAGCCTTGAGTTTCATCCGCGACAGGTCGATGCGGTTGGCGATGCGATCGATATCCGCCAATTCCTTGATCTCCTGCTGGGTCCAGATGTCCATCAATTTGCCGCCATAAAAGGCAAAGCGACCGTTGCTGGACATAAACACCGTCTGCTCGCCGGACTTGACCATCTTCAGGCCCGAAATCGGCAAGTCTTGCATGCCGTCGATTTTGATCGACAACAGGCCGGCGGCAATATCCGAGATGGGCGGTTTTGACGGGTTGGCAGCGAAGGCAGTTGAAGTGACTAACAGTGATGCCAGCAGTAAACGGGTTTGGCGTAGAGACATAAATCGATTCCGTGTTTTAGTGAAAATCAGCTTGGGGTTTTCAACTTCAATGCCGTGCCTTTTTGCACGATGAAGTTAACCTGGCGGGTGGCATCGACCTCGATGACCGGGTAAATCTCCTCGGCCATGTCCATGTAAAAATGCGACAGCCGTTCCATGGCGTAACCGGCACCTTTCAAGGCACCACCTTCCATCGATTGCGAGGAAAAGGCGCTTTGGAACGGTGTGGTACCAGATAACGCGCCTATGCCGCCGGTCATCAGCACCGGAATCTGGTTACGACCGAAGGCATCGGAAAAGCCGCGCAGAAAACCGGCCATCATGGACTGGGCGAGTAACGCACCTTGTTTGGAGACCACCCGGCCACGCACCCCGTTTTTGCCATCTTCGCCAGTGGCATAGGCATTCATCGGCACTTCGATCACGCCACCGTCCTGGCGAACGCAGGAAAAGGTCTCACCGCGAAAGTAGGCGCGCTCAGCACTCAAATCGCCAAAGCCGGCAGCCAGCAGAAAGCACTCGCGTACATCGGCATGGAAACGGTTAGGCAGAATGGCTTCCTTCTTGATGCGAAACAGCACCGGCATGGGTTCTTTCTTGGCTTTGCGGCCAGTCGGGGCATCGAGACCATTCAACAACACCCCGGTCAAAATGCTGCCAGCCGGGATGAAAACGTCGCTGTTAGCGTGGCTTGGCTGCGACTGGCCGTGAGTGTTGGTCGGCGCGGCGTCTTTGTCTTTGCCATTAGACTGCTCAGTGCCTTCCTGGATGACGCGAATCTGCATCGCCGCCGGCGCTGGGCTATTGGCGCGTCCTCCCGAGACACCGGCATTGCCAGATGTCGGTCCGGGCACAGCAGCTTGCTCGAAGACGCGGTTGAGATCGTCCTGGCCGTTGTCGAATGGAGGGTTGTTTGGGCGGCGGTTTGACGGTCTTCCGAGTGCAGATGGTTCTAGGGTGGATTGAGTGACCTCGCCTGGGATGCCGGTCGTTGACGGTGTGGACGCTTTGTTCTTCAGCGACTCGACTTCACCTGTGACGGCTTGCAGTTTGGCTTCATAGGTTTCACGCTCAGCGGTGGTCCATTGTTTGAAGCGGATTTCGTCGGATTGCTGCTCACGGCGTTGCTGTTCTTCGATCGCTGCCAGCCGGCGGGCTTGTTCGTCGTTTTTCTGCAGCAGATCGCGTAATTGCGCGGAAATGCCGTCGATTCCCAGCGAGCGTGGATCGCTATCGGTCAGGATGTGTTGGATGGTGGCCTGTTTGCTGAGCGGCTTGCTGACTTCCGGGGTGACAGTGGCTAACGCGATGATGACGGCCAACAGCACGGTACCGATGCTGCCGACGGCCAGATTGCGTTTGGCTGTCGGACTCAAGCGTGTCCACCAGGTATCGACGCTGGCCATCAGGGTTGGCCTCCGCCCAGTAATGAAGGACGCAAACTGTTTGACGCTTCAGGCGCTTGTCGGACCACGACATACAATTCGGTGGCTTCCTGCGGTTTCAACACCACGTTGGGCCAGACTGAAATTGCCAGTACGTCCTGCTGAGTTGTTGCACAACTACGTTCGTCGAATTCAAGTATGTCGCCGCCGGTGTTCTTGGCAAGCCCCACCAGAATCAGCTGATCCTGGCCTTCAAGGACTTGGCCGGTTTTAATCTGCACGCGGTCTTGCAGGCAGCGAATCTGCTCCTGCGGCTTGGGTTCGCGTAGCGAATAACCGGCTGGGGTCTTTTGCAAACCCAAATCCCGAAACAAGGTTTTCAGTTGGCTGATGTAGGCTTGTTCCTGTTGGCTAGTGGCTCGACTCGTGGCATCGGCGCGTTGCCATTGGTTCAGTAATTGGTAGCTGTCCTTGTCCAGATCAAGGTGAATTTCCCGCGCCGGAATGCGTTTGGGGATCAGTGTGAGCGACAGGGCGATGTCCTGGTTGTCGCCTGGGGTGATGTATAAGGTGACCGGCGTTTCGTCGGCGGTGGCGACGTAGACGATTTTGCCTTTGGTACTGGTGGTGGCCTGGCTGGTGGTCGTAACCACCGGATGTTCGAACGGTGTGACCAGACGATTCAAGTGGCCGACCGCAATCGGCATCAGTTCGTTGATGCCGGGTTTAACCGCGATATGCTGGGGACCGATTGATGTGTTTGATGCTGCGTTTGACGCTGCCGCTTGCTGTTTGGCGGCTTTCAAGACGCTGGCATCAACCGGCGGTAACTCGATACCTAAGTCGGGCTGAGACGGTACAACGGGTTGTGATGGCAATGAGGATGACTCTTCGGCCACGCTGGTGACCGGTGGTAATACCGTCACCGGTAAATCATCGCTGGCCCAAGCGCCATTGGCGAGGGAAAGGAATAACCAGGGGTGCAACAATCGTTTCATGGTTTAGCCTCATGCGGTTGGCCTTGAGTGGCTTGCAAACGGGCCAGGGTTCTGGGGGAATCCGGATACACGTCGATGTATTCCAGGCGGGGCCGATAATTTTTGATGGCGATGATGAATTCGTAGGTACGGAGCTTTACGTCCGGTTTGGAACTGGGGCCCTGGCTTTTCAGTTCGCCGCTGACGAAGACTTTGTTGGTCTCGGCTTCGTAGTCGACGTGACGCGGGGTGAAACTGATCGCGACCCGATCCATTTTGATAGCCTTGATTTGATCGCTCATGGCATCCAGGACACTGCGGTAAATATCCGGCGCCAATAGCGGCTCGACGGCGGTTTTCAAAAAATCGGCATTGGCTGGAGTGGTGTTGCCAAGGAGTTCAGCCAGGAACAAGCCCCAGGACTCTTTGAACTCGCTGGATGCCTGACTGCGTGTGACCTCGACTTCCTGTGTCAAGCTCGGCGGTACCAGGATGATGCTGCGTTCGGTGCGCCAAGCGGCCAGCGAAGTGATCACGCAAATCACCAGCAAGCCAATGATGATGACGCGGCTAAACCGGTTCTCGGTCTCGTGGCCGTCCCAGGTTTGCAGAAAATCCGACCATCTCATGGCAGGAACCTGCGGATGTAGGGATTAGGGATGGTCTGCGCACGACTGGGCAACAAACCCAGCCAATACAACGCATGCAAGGTATAACCGTCAGGCCGGTTATCGCGGAATCGCCGGTAAAACTTGACCGCAATCAACCCGAGCGCTAAGCCTGGAATGAACTGATCGATCAACATGCCGGTCAGCATGCTCACCATGAAGGGTACGATCTCGTCCGCACTCCACAATAAAATGTGGATCGGATCGTCGATCGATTGGGGGATGGCAACGGGTTCCATAATGACCTCCGGTTGGGATGGTCATTATTGTGAAGAGAATTTTCGGGAGGTCGTTTTCGAAATCGCGATAATTATTGCGATTTCGTTAATTGGGCAAAAAAAGTTTGAAATTTGCATTGGCTTTGTTCTGTTCGAGATCCAACGCGATCGGCCACAAACGGACATCCATTCGTAGTTTCCGAATGAGCGAAAACCGTGTGATTGCGGACTTTAAAGTCCGCAATCACACGGTTTAAATACTATCGAATGGTTGAATTCAATCAATTGTTCAGCTAATGCGCCAATAGTGACGGTCACGTAGAATGATCGTTACAAGTACCATCTGATTCTCATGGTGCCTTCCTCACTAGGAACGCTTATTGCCCTATTTATAAACTATTTTTGAAATTTGATAAACAACATGAGTAACTTCGAACAAAAACAAGAAGAATTTAAGCAATGTTTTATTGAACTTATGAAGGGCGCAGTTCCTGAGCGAACAGATGAAATATTAAAGCATTGGGAGCATTACAATCCAAAGATGGTCATAAAAAATGGCAATAAACTAACTCTAGAAGCAACGCGCGATGAGATTAGAGTTGACTTAAAAATAATTGATGTATTTTGGTTGATTGGTTTTTCAGGTTGGAAAGCGATTGAAACTTATATCCCATCAGTCATGACTGCCTCTTTATTTAATAATCGCATATTGGATGAACTAAAAAACGACGAGGAGCTAGATGTTGTAGAGCGAACTTATAAAGAAAGAATAAAAGCCGCTGAACAGTTTATTGAAGGCAATAGTTCTATAGAAGATATTTGGCCGCCAGACATTCCAAAAATAACATCACATGATGACGGTATTGATGACGTTGAATATAAAGCTGCATATGATTTAACAGTTTCAGCTCTAGGATTTGCATTATTCCACGAATTCCGTCATGTAATGCTTGATCAAGATAGAGAACGGCATAATGTGCGAGCAGAAGAAGAGATGGCCTGCGATGTATGGGCTAGAGAGTTTATAACGGCCAAAATTGCAACCTACGCAAGCTCTAAATCTTTAGATTATCAAACTGTCTTACAAAGACGGTCCATGTCATTCGTTTTAGCGGTTCTCATACTACATGAAATAACCCCGGTATGGGATCGTGGTGGTAACTGTGATTATTTCTCCGTGGCTGAACGCATAAAGTCTATTATTTTTAATACGCAACTTGAAGATAACAGCCACTTTTGGAATTTTGCGGCAGCAGTTCTGATTGGCATATGCAGAATGAAACACATTTCATTTAATCCTGAGCCAATGTGCGCCAAGGAATTGACCATGTTTTTAGTAGAATTGGTTTAAAAGTCAGCCTCGAATATCATCTATTTTCAGCAATTTGGAGACTATTTCCAATGTCAGATTTGCCTTAAATTCGGTATTTTATATACATAGGTGGCTGTAATTATGGAGTTGGTCGCAACCAATGAACAGGCACGTTGTTAGCCTCAGTATCGTCATTTTTCATCACGATTGCAGAATTATTTGGTATTGGTTCAAGACCAAACTGATCAATTCGATTAAAGAAGTACACCGTTTCATCGATAATCCAACAATCAGATGGAGGAGCATAAGACTGAAATAAATGGCAATATACCCATCGGAGGTCTTTACCCCGTGAATCGAACTCGCAAACAGATTTAAATATTCGTTTATAGCGTTCAATTTCAACCAGGTCGCCGTCAAGCGTTTCTAGGCCTACATGCACGACTCCAGGTTTGTTTTCTGGAAGTTGACTAACAGCTTCGGCAAGGTGTCCTCGAATATCTCTCGCCTTCCGCTCTACTGCTCGTTCGGCGTCGCAGCTCCAATAAGCAGCTACAGCAAAAGACACCTCATCAAGAAAACGGTTATTCCCGATTCCACCGCCTAATCGTTTGAACCGTCCCTTGACTAGATGTGTGAATCCTCGGTTCGGTTCACGTCTTCCACCAATCAATTCGATTATTTGATCCGATGGGTATTTAACCAAATAATGCGATAAATGCTCTCTAATTGAATCATAGTCAATTGGAGCAACTGATACATCCCAGATTTCGTTTGAAATAATAGTGCACGGTGGATTAACCAATGCAAGTTTTCCACATAATTCCTTGACAAGAAAATCATCTGGGAGTGAATTAAGTTCAACATGAAAGACAACATCTAAAACTACATCGTATTGTCCGTCGTATAGAATGTCCCGAGCTCTCGACCACATTCTCAACCATTTTTGCCTTTCATTTTGACTGTATTCGGAGCTTTTATTTAGTCGTTTACATTCAATATACCAGGTGTTTTTACCGATTGACGCTTTAAGATCGGGTTGCTTTTGAGGTGGGGCTTCGTTAAGAAATTCAACATCACTTGCTCCGTTTCGTTTCCAGATCAAACCAACTAGAAGCTCAAATAATGCTCCATCTGGTTGTTGTTTCTCCTTTGTCAGCATCCGTACAACTCGATCACCGATGTGTTTTATGTCCTTAAGTTGATCAAGGTCGGCTCCAAGTCGTTTAAATATGGGAACTATCCGAGCGCCTTGAGTTGGCTCATACTTCACTGGATTATGAAGTACAGTATCAATCAAATATAAATACCAGCCGATACGATCATCAATTACTGAATTGGATTTATATAGGGAGGCTGTTTCTCGTGATGTATGAGGTGTCAGGTTTCCCTCTAGCTGGGCTTCAATTTGTTCATTCCTTCGCCGCCATTCGGCGTTATCCAAATATGAACCGCCCCGGAATTATCGGAGGCTTTAGGTTGTGAGTCATGCTGCCTTAGCAGACTCGGTTAGTTGCTGATAATACCTGGCCTCTGCTTCGGCCGGAGGGATATTACCAATAGGCCCTAGCAAACGTCGATGATTGAACCAATCAACCCAGGTCAAAGTGGCCAGTTCGACGGCTTCGCGATTTTTCCACGACTGTTTGTGAATCCGCTCGGCTTTATACAAACCATTGATGGTTTCGGCCAAGGCGTTGTCATAAGAGTCGCCCACGCTACCGACCGAAGCTTCAACGCCTGCCTCGGCTAATCGCTCGCTATAGCGGATCGAAACGTACTGCACGCCCCGATCACTATGGTGAATCAAGCTACCATCCCGCGCGGGTTGCCGGTCATGTAACGCCTGTTCCAACGCATCCAGCACAAAGTCGGTGTGCGCTGATGATGACACTTTCCAGCCGACGATGTAGCGGGCAAACACATCGATCACGAAGGCCACATAAACAAAGCCCTGCCATGTTTTGACATAGGTGAAGTCCGCTACCCACAAGGCATTCGGTCGCTCGGCGCTGAACTGCCGATTGACGCGATCCAAGGGGCAAGCCGCGTTGGCGTCGCTGATCGTGGTCTTGATGGTTTTGCCTCGCATGACACCTTTCAAGCCCAGGCTGCGCATCAGGCGTTCCACCGTGCAACGGGCCACGGCTAAGCCTTCGCGCTGCAACTGAATCCAGACTTTACGAGCGCCATAGTTTTGGAAGCTTTCCTCCCAGACACGGCGAATCTGTTGACTCAACGCCTCGTCCTGCTTGGCTCGGGTAGAGCGTAACTCGGGATTGGCTTGGCGCGCCGCATGCAGGTAATACGTCGACGGGGCAATCGGCAAGACCTTGCAGATCGGCTCGACCCCATAGACAACACGATGGTCGTCAATGAACGCTTTCATCGTTTGGACGGGCGGTCGAGCTCCGCCTGTGCAAAATACGCCGACGCCTTGCGCAGAATCTCGTTGGCCTGGCGTAACTCACGGACTTCGCGCTCCAACGCCTTGATCCGCTCCGAGTCGCTGTCGATCGGCTCTTTCGGTTTTACGCCGGCCGTTTGCGACAGCCGCAGCCAGCGACGTAAGGTCTCAGCTGTACAGCCAAACTTGGCCGACATCGATTGAATCGCTGCCCATTCGGACGGGTATTCGTCTTGATGATCTCGCACCATACGAACGGCTCGTTCTCGAATTTCCGATGAATAATGCTTGGTCGTTTTCTCTTTCATTGCTCCATTCTCTCAAAGGTTGGAGCCTCCGAGAAAATCGGGGCGGTTCAGTTGGCACGCTGCTGGTGTACCTGGATCCACCTCGAAATGATCGTAGCGCTTTACGTTGCCATTGTCTCGCTGGGCGGTATAGCGAAATCGGATAGCGGCTCGTTCTTTGCAATCAATCCAAAGGGTGAATCCTTCGTAATCAAGCTTCAGAAGCTCATTCGACTCCATGCTGGCTTGCACTTGAGCAGGTGGCTGTGCTGTTTGACTGGGTAGCACGACCGATTCCACTTTTGCCTTGATGCGATCATCATGGCAGTGGTATTCACTCGTCTTTCGATGGGTATGGCAACCTTCGGTATTAACCTTTCCGGGGTGAGCATGCGCACTGCTCCAGCAGAGAGCGATAAAAAATCCAAAGGTAAGGCGTAACGCAGACAATCTGTTGATCCGTAGAGTGGTTGTTTACTGTAGACGTTGCCACAGAGCATGAATGATGAACAGTGCAGCGTCATCAGGATGGGATGTGGCACATTCAGGCAGTAACGGATTATCCGGATTATGAAGCTCGAAGGCATTTCGAATCGCCAGTCCAAGCCCGAAATGCAGGTCTATCAGGTTGTTCGGTTCCATTGCCGCTATTGTCAGCTGGTCCTTCTCTTCCAGAACCAGTAACAACCGCGCGACAGCTTCCGTCACAGTAACTGGTGAATGTAAAACGTCACGGTGCATTGATGACCAATTATTGCCCAATTTGATAAGCCTTTTAGTAAAACAGCGGGTTAGATGAACTAACCCTATATTTTAAACAATGTTATCCACAGAATTTGGGGATAACGATTCAGCGGCAGTAAGATTAAGGCTATTGCGCTGCAGTGTTTTAATCTGCTTTGAACAAACTTAGGATTTCTTAACCCCATGTCACCATCGATTAGTTCGAATTTTTATGCTTACCTTTCGCGCTTAAGATGGATTAAACGCTGGGGACTGAAACGCAACGCCCATGAAGAAAATGTCATGGAGCACAGCTGGGAAGTGGCTGTCATTGCCCATACCTTGGCGCTCATCAAAAACCGCTATTTTGAAGGTCAAGTTGATGCCAATGCCGTTGCAACCGCAGCCCTTTACCATGACATCACTGAAGTCATTACCGGTGATATGCCCACACCCATCAAATACCATTCGTCAGCAATTCTCAGTGCCTACAAGCAAATCGAGCAGCAAGCGGAACAAGAGTTATTGAATCTACTGCCTGAAGCATTACAACCCGATTTCCGGGTTTTGATCGATCACCAGCAAATGTCTGAAGCTCATCAGAAAATCATCAAAGCGGCTGACAAGATATCCGCCTACCTGAAATGCCAGGCCGAATTGAAAGCCGGCAATGCTGAATTTGAAATAGCTGCCGAACAACTTGAACGGGATATTGAAGCAATGGATCAGCCTGAGGTCTGATTTTTTATGCTGTCCTTCGCGCCTAACTGCGGCCTGACACTCGATGACTTGATGAAAAAACGCTAGGGATAGCGAATTCAGCATGGATTTCCAACCCAGCCCATCACATTCTGCCGACAACCCCGTTGAGAAACTACACGGCTCCATCGAGCGCGTCACGTTCCATAGCGAGGCCTCGGGATTTTGCGTGTTACGGGTCAAGGTCAAAGGTTATCGTGAACTGATTACCGTGATCGGTTCGGCCGCTAGTGTCACAGCGGGTGAATACATCGAATGCCTGGGTTGCTGGGTCAATGATCGCCAGCATGGTCAGCAATTCAAAACCATCTCGTTAAAAATTGTGCCTCCGACCACGTTGGACGGCATCGAAAAATACCTGGGTTCCGGCATGGTCAAAGGCATTGGCCCCCATTTTGCCAAAAAGCTGGTCAAAGCCTTCGGTGAGCTGGTGTTCGATGTGATTGAGCAAACACCCGAGCGTCTGTTGGAATTACCGGGGATTGGTAAGAAACGCCAGGAGCGTGTGACCAGTGCCTGGGCTGAACAGAAAGTGATTCGGGAGATCATGGTTTTTCTGCAATCCCATGGCGTCGGTACCTCGCGTTCGGTGCGCATTTACAAAACCTACGGTGATCAGGCCATCGAGAAAGTGCGCGAAAATCCCTATCGCCTGGCACTGGATATTCACGGCATCGGCTTTAAGACGGCTGACACGCTGGCCCAGAAGCTAGGCATCGGCCCGCAATCCCTGCTGCGAGCGCAAGCGGGTGTCCGGCATGTCTTGCAGGAATGGTCCGGCGAAGGCCACTGCGCTGCGATTCGCAGCAATCTGTGCGAAATGGCGGCGAAGCTACTGGAAATTCCATTGCCGATTATCGATCAAGCGATCGCGGCAGAATTAACCGAAGGCAATTTGATCGCCGAAATCGACGGCAGCGACGAATTCATTTTTCTGACGCCTTTACACCGTGCTGAAATAGGTTGTGCCGTCCATCTGAACCGATTAAATCAAGGTGATGCGACATGGGGTGTGATTGACGCGGATAAAGCCATTCCTTGGGTTGAAGGGCAAACTGGCATGACCTTGTCGCAGTCGCAAGCTGCAGCAGTTCGGCTGGTACTCCAGCATAAAGTCTCGGTGATCACTGGCGGCCCCGGTGTCGGTAAAACCACGCTGGTCAACAGTCTGCTCAAGATTCTCAAAGCCAAACGGGTGCGGATCGGTTTGTGCGCGCCGACGGGACGTGCGGCAAAACGCCTGACCGAATCGACCGGCATGGAAGCGAAAACCGTTCATCGTCTACTGGAGTTCGATCCGACTCAGTTTGCCTTCAAGCATAACGACGAAAACCCGCTAGACCTCGATTGCTTGGTGATCGATGAGTCGTCGATGATGGACGTGGTGCTGATGAATCAGTTGTTAAAAGCCATACCGACCGAAGCCGCAGTTTTAATCGTCGGTGATGTTGACCAATTACCTTCAGTCGGCCCCGGATCGGTGCTGGCCGACATCATTGATTCCGGGCAAATTGCCACCGTGCGTCTGACCGAGATTTTCCGCCAGGCCAGTACATCGAAGATCATCACCAATGCGCACCGGATTAACCAGGGGCAAATGCCTGTGGTGGATAAAACTGAAAGCCTCAGCGACTTTTATTGCCTCTACGCCGAAACACCTGAGGAGATTTTCGCTAAATTGATGCAAGTCGTCCTCGAACGTATTCCGCAGCGCTTCAACTTTCATCCGGTCAACGACGTGCAAATCCTAACGCCCATGAATCGAGGTGGCCTGGGCGCGCGGTCGTTGAACATCGAATTGCAAGCCCGGCTCAATGGTCACAGCGAACCGAAGATTACCCGTTTCGGTAATACCTATGCGCCCGGTGACAAGGTGATTCAGCGGATCAACAACTACGATAAGGAAGTCTTCAATGGCGACATTGGCTTCATCAAAGCCATTGATCTTGAGGAAAGCCAGATCAAGATCTTATTCGACGATCGGGAGGTCGACTACGAATTCAGCGATCTGGACGAAATTACACTGGCTTATGCCAGCAGCGTGCACAAATCGCAAGGCTCCGAATATCCCGTGGTGGTGATTCCGATGGCCATGCAGCACTTTATGCTGCTCGAACGCAATCTGCTGTATACCGGCGTCACGCGTGGAAAACAATTGGTCGTGGTAATTGCCCAGCCCAAAGCGTTAGCCATGGCTGTGAAAAATCAACAATCACAACGCAGGATCACTCATTTGGCGGCTAGACTTAACGAGAAAACGTGAATATTGTTACGGCTGTATTCGTCGAGCGGCCAATTTCTGACCTTCGGGGGTTGGTTTCTTAATGACCGATTTATATAGCGGAAACTGCTCGCTTAACGCCTCAAACACCGGCTTGGTGAAGTTGGCGACTTTTTTGGAACAAAAAAGGTGACAGTTTTACTAAGTCCGCGTGCTTTGATTTGTTGCACTCTCATTTCTTTTGAGTCGAATCCCAGTCATCGATTAGACCTATCGGAAGCCCATTGATCCCGTTAGATCTGTAATGTGCTATTTCAAAGCCTTTATTTTCGTACGCAACATCTTGGGGCATGTCATTATCTACTAATATAATCTGGCAGAGTTTTCCTTTATCATCGAACTCTTCGGCAACCGCTACCAATGCATTAAATAGATTTCTGTATTTCTCTGGATCTGCCACACCATCAACATCATTATCGCTGTCAATTTGATTGTCATCGGAATCTTCAGGAGTTTTTCCCAGGAATTTTCCTACTGTGTCGATCATTAATAATCCTGGAATATTTGTCTCTGTACGCAACTTCTGCATCAAGATAGACGCCAAGTATCCGATAGAAGCAATTGTTCTAAGTCCGCCAGAATTAATTTTTCTGTATTCTATATTTCTGACTTTTGGGAAAAATGTTTTTTCGTCTATTCCTACGCCATGGTGGTTTTTAATTTTTACCTGCTGAATAAACTTGTTGATATCTACACCTAGATCCTTCAACACATTATCAAGTGAAGGGGCATCCTTTTTGAGCTCATTCAATTTAATCTTAAGTTTCTCGATCATTCCTTCTAGGCGGCCTATTTGGTCGGCGAATGAGGCTTGCTTATTCCTTACTCGCAGAGAATGAACGGCCTTTTCTCGACGCTCATCAAGCTGGGCTAATTCTTTGACTATTGCGTCCCGCTCGGCTAGATACGGTGATATTGAATTTGAAAGCTCTTCATCCATTATTTCTCTGGCTTTATTTTTCTCCAGATATAGTTCTGCAAGGAGTGAGTTGGCGGAATCTAAATCTGATCTATTATCAGATATCAACTGCTTAAGATCTTTCGACCTTCTTTTGATCGACGTTAACTCGCTTTTTAAGCGCGTGTCACTTGGAATATCAAATTTATCGGATATGTCACCAATTTCGATAATGGTTTCGCAAACAGGGCAGCTTGTCTTTTCCTGTATATCTCTGCCGATAAAATATTTGGCAGATAGGCTTGATTCGATTTTATCAATATCATTTTGGTAATCGTTGAAAAGTCGGCTAAATCTTTCAATATTTCTCAAAGCTTTACTCTTTGCTTCTTCTTGCTGCTCAATATTCAAATTAATTGTGTTTAGAGCATCTTTAAGACCTTCATATAATTCATTATCGCTCGTCATTCGCTTGTTTAAATCTGAAAACCGAGATTTCACTTCAACTTTAATAATATCTATTTTGTTTATTTCTTCATCTAGATCATCAGAGCTTTTAAATTCAGTCTGAGTCAAAAAATGGCTTATAGCGGAATACTGGTTTGATAGCAGTGTCTTCTCTTGTGTTTTGCTTGCTATATCTACTTCTATCTCGGAAATTCCTGAGTCGAGAACATTAAATATGTATTTAAAAACTTCCCTGTTTTTTGTTTCGAGTACATGGTTTCCAATGTTTAGCATGTGAGTGCTTCCAACATCATCTTGATCCAAGTAAATAAACTTGAATAGGTCTAGGAAACTGAGCCTAGCAGTTTCTGATGAATCTTTTGTTGGAGCTTGCTTTAACCGAACAGCGGGGAGTTCTAGCGCATCAAGAAGAAATTCGGAAAGACTTTTATTTTGATCATCTCCTTTAGTGACACTGGACTTGTACTTTTCAGGAAAGGAGTTTGATATTTCAGAATACTCACAAGAATATACGTCAACATCTCTGGCAGGATTGAAAATATCTCTGCTGATGCAGTAGGGTGTTCCATTTACCGTTATTTCAAGGATGGCATATTTTACTGATGAAGAAATTTCTTCGTCGATTTTGATCTGCTTTCCACCAAGAAGATAGCAAACAAGCCTGAGTATACTCGACTTTCCTGTATCAGCATCGCCATAAATTACGTTTATTCCGGGATGAAATGTAACTCTATAGTCTTTTCTATGCCCGTGCAGTATTAAATTCTGTAAAAGCAAGCCTTGAGAGAGATCCATTATATTCCCTGTTTTAATACTGTGTTTATATACCCATTAAGTTTGCTAGGGCTCTGCGATTGAAGTGATGAAAGTTGTTCGATAAACAGTTTTATCTTTCGGAAGTACCCATTTTCTAATTTTCCTGCGATGAATTTTCCGGTGTCAGTCAGGTCAAACAAAAATCCTTCTGAGCTAGAATATTCAAACGACAAATATTGTTTAGATGAAAGTATTTTTATCATTATCATAAGTCGATCTCGATCAAAGAGTTCATCGACGTTTACAGAAAGTGTGTCCACTGTGTAATAGTCAACATCATCAATGGCGATTTGATGCTTGTTTGCTAACATTAGAACTTTGTTCAAGAAGGCTGGCTTAGTGACCAGGAAGTAGAACGATTGAATCTTGTCAATCGTTAGCACTTTCTTATTTCGAGAAGTTTGTGCAAGGCTCCCGAGTATCAGGAGAAGTACGCCTAAGTTGTAGTGTAGCTCTCGCTCTGGCTGAATATATGGAAGTTTATTCACTTTTACCCTCCGTTAAGAGGTTTCTCAGTGAGTCTATTGAACCGTCTTTTACCCACCAAATATTTTCATCTTTTGAGTTGGCGAGTTGGTGAAGCATTCCTTGTTTGTGGATAGCATTAATAAACAGAATAAACGTGTCTAAAAACTTTTTATCCTCTTTGAGAATTGTTTCATGTACATCCGCCAGCAATAACCCAGAGTTTGGAATTCCATCGTGTATATATTTCGTATAACTATTCTGATAAACTTTTCGTATTTTTGTGTATAGTTCAGCTAGTCGTTTTTGATCCGATGAATTACTAAATATTTTCCTTATATACTCTGCATTTAAAAAAGCTTCCTTGGCTTCTCTTATTGTCGTGTTGTGTATGTGAGCTGAGATTAATTTTAAGACAAACAGTTCATCATCAAAGTCCGTTTCCTCTTCAAGTTGTTTGATTTCTAGGCTAGATATTCCAGGATCGTTCTTTTCAAAATCTAATATTATTTGTTTGACAGCGATAACGGTCGTGCTGGCTGAGTTCTCAGGTTTCGTAATACTGGTGTGATCTTCGTCTACTGAGATTGCATCCGACTTTTCTTTATCTATCGGTACTGCGCTTGTTTTTTTGACTACCGAATCGTGCACACCATAGAAATACTTTGTGATTGGTCTTAAGCTGGTTTTTAGCCATTTGTCATTAATCTTGTGAATAAAATCGTTGAGTGGTGAAAGTCCTTCTATCTGAAGGTTGTCACTTATCAATTTTCCAAAAGTTGCAGCCTCTGCTCCTTGATGGGGTACAGCCAAAGAGATAAAGAGTTTGATCTTTGGTAATGTCTTTTCTTCAATATCTTTTGTTATAGCACTTTTTGTTACTAAGCCGCCCATACTATGAGCAACAACGATAATATTGTCGTATGATTGTAGTTTGAATCGGATTTCAGTTCTAAGTAAGTTTCCGATTTCCTCAATGCTTATATTATTGGCCAGTTTTCCATGTGATGTTCCAAATATACGCTTAACAAAAGTTGAAACCTTACCGGCCTTGGCGAAAAGATTTAATAACTTGGTGAAGTATGAAAAGTGAGCTATGTCATAATTCCCTGATATTTCTAAATCATCGGAAAGTAATTCGGGGAAGGAACGTGCCTCCCCATTCTTCCAGGTCGCCTCTCCACCACAAAATCCATGAACAAATAGGATTAGGTTCTTTTTATTTTGCTGAGAAATGAATTCAATCATTTGGCTTTGCCTTTATATGAATCATTAACATCTTTGCTAATTACCTTCCTGGTTGCCACACTTCATGGAAGGTATTCCTTCATCGACTTGTAACCACGCCAAATCGAGAGAGCACCAAATATGAGCCTCCGGTTTGACGCTAGGATCTTCATCAAGGGTGGGAACACGAACAATGACATGCGACTGGGCTGCGCGCCCCGCAACTGCGAACCGCAGATTTAGTTATGGCTGGTAATGATCTAATAATCGCCATTGAATCACGTTAAGTGATAGACAGCAACGGGTCGTTACCGAATATGACAATAAAAATTGACACACTTAATCCAGGTTATTACAAAACAATATCTCCTTTGTTAATTTGACCTTCCTGCAAGCGTTTCTGCATTTCGTTTTCCTTTTCGGCATCGAAGATGTCGATAGCGGTATTCATCGAAATAATGTTTTTCAATACCAGATTACAAAGTCCGTAACGCAAGGCGACAAGTTTCACGAGTCGCTCATCGCCGGGATGCTCCTTGGCTAAATTTTCATTGTTGGTGGCTAATTTGGGGTCTAGGCAGAAGTTTTTTGGCTTGTCGTCAGGCCAAAGCTTTTCGTCGCCCTCAGCAAAAACTGCACTAGAGAAAATCCAGAGCGCCAATAGTAATCGTTCCATGTCTATCCCTCCAATTTGAGACTTACCTTGGCAGAAGTGTAGCGCCAACCCTGATTGACGCCAAGTTTCTGCGTTAGCCTAAATTAGGTTTATGCAACGCTCATCATCATGCCTGGGATTATTCACCCAATCGCCGACCGGCGTTGTAACCATATTGGCGTAAGTTGAGTTTTCAAGTAAGTCATAGGCGTCATTGGTATTAGATGTTATGTTGAGCCAGTCGTGATAACAGCCTGCCGGTATGATCACTGGCATGCGCTCATGAATGGGTTGCATTAGCTCATTTGCTGCTGTTGTAATGATCGTGCAGGAATACAGCGTTTCGACTTCGTGTTGCCACTGTTCCCATAAACCGGCGAAGGCGAATAGCTGATTGCCCTGATGATGAATATGGAATGCCTGTTTTCCGGATTCCAACTTTTGCCATTCGTAAAAACCTTGTGCGACGATCAGACAGCGGCGTTTTTGAAATGCGGCACGGAAGGATGGTTTTTCGCGAATCGTTTCGGCACGCGCATTGATCAGGTGATGGCTGTTTTTGGTGTCTTTGGACCAGGACGGCACCAAGCCCCAGAAAAGATTCACCGCTTTCAGCGATTTGTCTTCCAATTCGACAATACAGAGAATTTTCCGCGCCGGTGCGATGTTGTAACTGGGCTGGTATTTTGGCAGGCGCGAGAGTTGGAAATGCTCCGCAATCTCTTCAGGTGAGGCTGTCAGCTGAAATCGTCCGCACATGATTTTCTAATCCTCTCTGGCTTACTGCCACCCTTGTAACCATTGCCCGGTATCCGTCAGGTCTCGCCAAGGCAGGATAAAGCTGCGGCGCGAATAGATCGCTTCCAGCTCGATGTGTTCGACAGGCGCATCCGTCAATTCGGGCTTGATCAGTTGGGTGACCAGAAAATGCTTTTCCTTGCTTTGGGGCTTAGCGGCAGTCCATTTGCTCAACAGTAATTTGTTCGGATTCAGACGGCGAGTAGTTGAATCAGGCATCGGAATGTCTCCTGCGAATAGATTCATGGGTTGGACTCGAGCGTAAATGTATTACCTGAGTTTTCTTTAACGCCTTGACCAAGGTCATATAGGTATCGCGATCAAATGCCGGTCTGCCTTGCTCCAGCAATGCGTGGACTTCGTCATCGCTGCGCGCAGTACCGAGATAACACCAATGATCGATCACGTGCAAATCGTCTTCCTCGCGAATGCCATGGCACTGGGGTAAGGCCAACTACTTAGTTTGAGTTTACTCATGGCGGTCAGTAAACGCGTGGCATGTTCCAATCCGGATTCTTTGCCGACGCAGGCGCCACGACAGCGTTTGAGTTGATGGGCAAAGCACGGTTTGCCGCTGCCGATCTTTTCAAAACCGAGCACGCCCAGGCATAGCTGATGTTGTTCGGCCAAACTGCGCAGCGCTTTTTCGGCATCTCGTTTAGTACCGTACAAGCCATATAAACTATCCTGCGCGCCAAAGTCCAGATCGTTGGCCCAAGTCAGACGCGGCAACAGCTGATCCTGTTTTTGCTCCAGTTGCCAAGCACAGAGTGCATTTTTACGCCGCAGCCGTTGGTTATGCACCGGTGTCATTTGTTTGATCAACTTGGCTTCGGTCAATAATGCACCCAGTTTGCCGCCGGTTTCAATCCAGTCGATACGCTTGGTCTGCTGCGACAAACTCATTTCCTTGGCGTGGCGATGATCGGCGGCAAAGTGCGATAGCACCCGCTGGCGAATATTGACGCTTTTGCCAATATACAGCGGCAAGTCGTTTTCGCCATAGAACAGATAAACGCCGGGACCTTCCGGCAATTCATGAATCAGATTCGGGTCCAGTTGCGACGGCAGGCTGGAGCGTTGCACCAGATTTTTAACCGTGGCTTCGATAGCCTCGGCCGAAAACTGCTGATGAGCATGCTGCCAGAACTGATGAATCAATTGGGCATCTGCTAAAGCGCGGTGGCGTTCCTTGGCGGTCAGTTGATGGCGTTCGATCAGGCTATCGAGATTGTGCCGGTGATACTGCGGATACAGTGTCCGCGACAACTTCACCGTGCACAGCACTTGCGGTTTAAACAGCAAACCGACCCGTTTGAATTCATTTTTCAGAAAACCGTAATCAAAGCGGGCGTTGTGGGCGATGAACAACCGTCCTTGCAATAAGGCATCCACGTCCTTGGCCACCTGTTCAAAGCTGGGTGCGTTTTCGACCATGGCGTTGCTGATACCGGTCATCTGTTCGATGAACAACGGAATCCGCATCTGCGGATGAACCAGTTGACTCCATTCCCGCACGCCATCGTCGTCCACCAGGACAATGCCGATCTCGGTAATACGGTCTTTGGTGGCAGAGCCACCGGTGGTTTCCAGATCGACAAAGGCTAAGGGTTGCATGTTTATGTCCTACCGGTAAGTGCGCATCTGGCCGACCAGTACGCCCTGTATGATGACTTGCGACGGATGGAAGCGCATGGCTTCCATGCTGGAATTGGCGGGAATCAATAACACCTCATCCGCTGTCTGCTCGATGACCTTCAATGTGGTTTCCTGGTTGTCGATTAGGGCGACCACAATTTCACCGTTGTGGGCGTGACTGCGTTGTTCGATGACGACCCAATCGCCATCCAGTATGCCGGCTTCGATCATGGAATCCCCCTTAACTTTAAGTACATAACAGACCTGTTCGGTACGAAGTTGAACGGGGACATTGACCCATTCGGTATGCTCAATAGCCTCGATCGGTTTGCCGGCGGCAATGCTGCCCACCAAAGGCAAAGCGTGGATCCGATGTTGGTCAGATTCACGCAAGGCCAGGGCCTTCTCCGTCAGCCGAACTCCTCGATGTTTGAGCCCCATGGCTTCGACAAAACCGGCATCGATCAATCCGCTCAGCGTCAAATGTAACGAACCCCGCGACTTCAAGCCGAGCGCCTCACACAGTTCACTCAACGACGGTGGCCGTGGAAACTGCGCCTGGTTATCCAGCAAGAAATCCAAAATAGCCTGTTGTTTTCGGGTTAAGGCGCTCATGTGGCAAAAAAATACGGCTCAACTAAATTGAGAACAATCATAGAACGTTTGTATTTTCGATGGTAGTCTTATGTCGTTAAAATTTTTTGTAGCTCACCGTGATACCCATGACCGAATCATTGCCTTTTTCGATCCTCAATCCCGCACAACCGTTACCCGCAATCCGTGACGGATTGGCTTGGTTTCATCTTGCCAAACCGGAAAAGAAACGACGATTGCCGCTGTTCATCAGCAAAGTAGCCGCGGGTTTTCCATCGCCTGCCGATGATTATGTGGAAAAGACCCTGGATTTGGAGGAATTGCTGATTCAAAAACCGGCGGCGACTTTTTTTGTGCGCGCCCAAGGCGATTCCATGCTCGGTGCCGGCATTCATCCCAACGACATTCTGGTGGTCGACCGCTCCAAGGAACCGATGCCCGATAAGATCGTGATCTGCGCGATCAATGGGGAATTGACGGTGAAGCGTCTGATGGTTACTGACGGCCAATGGTGTTTGCAAGCCGAAAATCCGGCGTATCCGGATATTCCCTTGACCGAGGATCTGGAAACTGTGTTTTGGGGGACGGTGACCAATGTGATTCATCCGGTGTAAGCATGTCCGAACAACCGCGTATCGCGCTGGTGGACGCCAACAATTTTTACGTGAGTTGCGAGCGGGTGTTCCGGCCGGACCTTAATGACAAACCGGTCATGGTGCTCAGCAATAACGACGGTTGTGTGGTCGCGCGTAGCCAGCAGGTTAAAGATTTAGGCATCAAAATGGGTGTACCGTTATTCCAGGTCCAACATTTGGTCAATCAGCATCAAATCCAACTATTTTCATCGAACTATACCTTGTACGCGGACATGTCGGCACGGGTGATGAGCTTGCTGGAAGAATTTACGCCGCGCATGGAAGTGTACTCCATTGATGAAGCGTTTTTGGATTTAACCGGCGTGTACCCTTGTTATCAAGATCCGATTGCCTATGGCCAACGCATCCGAAAGGCGATTGCTCGGCAAACCGGCATTCCGGTGTGTGTCGGTATGGGACCCACCAAGACCCTGGCCAAGCTGGCTAACTTCGCCGCCAAGAAATGGAAGCAAACCGGCGGTGTCCTCGACCTTACCGACCCCGTCCGTCGGGAAAAGCTGATGAAAGTCGTTCCGGTCGAAGAAGTCTGGGGGATTGGCCGACAAACCACGAAACGCCTTAATCAATTAGGCATTCAAACCGTCTGGGACCTGGCCAACCAGTCGCCTAAAACCATCCAGGCGCAATTCAACGTCGTGGTCGCTCGTACGTTGATGGAGCTGAACGGTACCGCCTGTCTTGATCTGGAAGACGTGGCCGCGGATAAACAACAAATCGTCTGTTCACGGTCGTTCAGTCGAAAACTGACAGAGCTGGAGGAGTTAAATCGAGCCCTGTCGGCATACTGTACCCGAGCGGCGGAAAAACTACGCCGGCAACAGTCAGTGACCGGTTGCGTCAGTGTGTTTATTCGCACTAATCCGTTTGCCGTTCAAGATCCCCAGTACCAGCGATCGGCAACCGTTAAGTTGGATGCGGCCACCCAGGATACCCGCACAATTATTCGCGTCGCACTGTCGAGTTTAAAAGCCATCTACAAACCTGGCTTTGGCTATCAGAAGTGCGGTGTCCAGCTGAGCGCGATTCGACCAGCCGCATCGCCCTCACAGTTCGATCTCTTCGACTTGATCTGTGAGAGTATGCCGCCCGATAACGCCATCCTGATGCAAACCCTGGACACCATCAATCGACGATTCCCCAAAGCGGTTACGATCGCGTCATCGGGCTTCGATAACAGTTGGAAACCCAAAGCCGAACGCATTTCACAACGCTACACCACCGATTGGCGAGAATTGGTCGTCGTTCGCTAATCCCATAACTTAATGCAAGTTGAACGGTTGAGCTTCCTCAGGCTCCAGTTGTATACACATCAATTCAAAATAGCGATCGAAGTTACCTGTGAATTCGATGATGGGGAGAAGTGCGGCGAAAACCACGCGGGGAACATTGACTTTGTTCAGCAGTTCGTTGATGTCTTCAAATATTGACTTAGCGTCATGGCCTGCCAAGACCGGCCAAACGAATACGGTTGATAGCTCTTCAGCGCTATCGAAAAATGCCACCCGAATTTCACTGGGTACGCCATCGACACCGTGTGTACTGATCAGTGCTTTTGATGTTTGATGATCTTGGGTTTCCGACGATGCCGTGTAGAAAAAACCGACGGCATGCAGCAAATAGATGCCCGGTGAAACGGCCATGCTAAGCGCACTAGGTGTTGCAATATCCCAGATGACGTGCCCGGTTTGGCCGTTCATATCCTCTTTGAAGGCTTCGGACCATTGTTCAAGCCTGGCTTGATTCAATGCCTGATCCATGTCTGAACAAAACAATTGTCGTGTCGGATCATCCCAAACCACCACCCCAACCAAAAACCGCAAAACGATGCGCCCCTCCGAACTCGGCGTGAGATGCGTTCTGAACGAATGGTTCGATTCCGCGGATGAAATGCCGGACTGAGCTTGCTGCGTTAACTGACGGTTGATGTGACGAATTTGGCTGGGTAACCAGTTAATTTCTTCGGCTGCGAATAGTTCGTCATGGATGGCGATAGCGTGTTCATCATTGATCAGTCCGAAGGTTTGGAACAATTGTTGAATACGTTGAGGATTGGCGATGCGATTTGGCAACGCCTTATCAAGATCGGTGATGATGACCATCGGAATGGCAAATACGATCGCCGCCTCATTTGGGGCTGTTGCTGACCCTAAGTGCGTTAATTCGGCAGCCGAAATAATGCGTTCGGTTAACAGTAAACGCCCATCGATGTCAGTCGATCGTTGCATGGCAGACATCAAAATATCGTCTTGACCTTGCTCGACACAGTTCTCGATCATTTCCTGCAAATGCGATTGGGACACCGACGATTCTGGATTGATGGCAAGTTGGAATGAGGTTGTCATGAGTGCCTGAACGAGTTGCTGAGAGGTGGCATCAATAACGGAATGGCTTTGCATGGCATTTCTCCTGGGTTGAGGTTGATGGGTAAACTGGAAATGAATTTTTGTGGTGCGTCCGGTGTAGGTAGCTGGTGACATCCATAATTTGCCTACACCCGCTTTTGCGTATTGGCCAACAGCACGTTGACGGCGTAAGCCACGACAAAAACGCCTACCGGGACGGCTTGCGGCGGAATCGGAAACGGCAAGGTCAAACTGACCAGCAGCAGATACATAGCCCCAAGAATCAAATAAAGGCTGTAGCGATGCGCCATGGGGCTGGGGTAATCGAAATTGGTCTGGCTGATCTTGCGCCGTACCAGTCCGTCGACGACAAACGGCAGCAAGGCGGCTGCCAGGTACGGTAACCAGATACACGCCGTGGTCAGGCGTTTGATCATTTGAAAGATCGTGTCCCACAGTACGTTGAGTCGGCTTTCGATAAAGGGAAACAAATCGTTACGCCCCACATCCTCGAAGCCTTTGGACATCTGCCGCTCGCGCTCAGTGGGGATGAAATAGCGGAACACGCTGTCGCGGATGCCGGTGGTGACAAACAGACGATCGAACCAGTGCTGCGCGGTTTTGCTGATCTGCGATTCTTTGGCGGCGCCAAAGTAGCCGATCATCATCTGATCTTCGGCGCGCTGCAGTTCGCGGGTCCAGCGATCCGACACAAAACTGGCCACCAGGATCACTTCCAGTAGCCAAAGCATCAGGCTAAACAACAGATTGCGGGTCATGAGCCGGCACCTTGGCGATTCTGTTGTCGGTCCAGTTCCGACCGCAAAATCGGCAAGCGGCCTTTGACGATGCGACCACCGGATAACTTGGCGATGTAATGCAAGTCCGGCAGTTGTCCGAGTAACTGCGGGGCAAACAAATCACCTTCTTCTTCCATCAGGCGTTCACCGACATTGCCAGAGAACACCGTAGGATTGGTCGCGCTGGTGGCGACGCCTTGGGTGCGCATGATGTATTTCAAACGGGTTTTGGGCAGATTGTCGGTGATGTACTGCTGGGTCTCGCTGTCCATGATCCTGAGCGCGATCAGGTTGTTGACGTTGCCCAGCACTTGCCGGGCTTTGTCCTGAGAACCGGTGCGGGCGGCAAAGTCGGCAAAGGTCTGGGTGGCGATGAACAGTCGAATCTTGGCGCCGCGGCCTTTGTTCAGCACTTGAATGAAGGGATCGTTGATGACTTCCGCTGCCTCGTCGACGAACACATTCACCGGTCGGTCCGAGACACCATAGTTATAACGATCGCCGGCAACGGCGGCCAAATCCGCCAACAGAATCGAGCCAATCGCACTGCCCACCATGCCATCCGATAACGAGTCCAAGCCAATGTAAGCCACCTGGGCTTTTTCGATGATATGGCCGGTATTGGTGATGGGACGCAAGTCATCTACGTCGTGCGGATTCGGTGACAGCAAAGGCCCCAAGGAACCTGAGGTCAGCATGTTCATGATCGGAATCAAGGAAGCAACCATCTTGCTGAAATGTGCCCGGTCGTGTTCGAACAAGGACAACAGGCCTTCCAAATCCAGATTCGGTAATTGATACTGCACGACCTCCCGATAAAACCGCACCAATCCCACCGCTTTGGAATCGATGTCCTTGGCATTCTTCAGGTAAGGCCGCGCCTCTTGCCGCCAATGGCCCAGGTTGTTGTCGAAATAGCGTTCCAAAGCTTGAATCACCAACGTCGAAGGACCGCCTTCCAAGTAACGCCGTAATTTCACCAAAGTCGGACGTTCCTCGATCACCATCAAGCCCTGAATCACGTTATCCAGCGATTTTTGGCCAAAGGCCTTGAACGGATCGTTGCTGCTTTCGCTGGGCGAAATGGCACTGATGCGGCTGGCGATTTCCGAAGGTCGGTTGAAATTGTGCAAGGGATCGAGTCGTACACTGTCTTCCGGAAACGCGGGGTGGAAATACACGAATCGATCCGGGCGCTTGGCCAAGGCACAAGCCCGTTTGGCGCAGGTCATCAAATCCTTGTCGCCCTTGGGATCGATAATGATCACCGCTTCGCCGCGCAACACGGCTTGTGTCACCAACACGTCAAAGGCGCGCGTTTTACCGGCACCGGTGGTACCAACCAGCAGCGTATGGCCGGCGGTATGCTGCAAGGGCTGACGAATATCGCTTTCGGACACTTCCAAACCGTGAATCCACGCCGAGCCCATACGTTGATGATCGCTCGGAATCAGCGTCGATACATCCCGTTTCAAGATCTCATAGGCCAATTGCGCATGCTTTTGCACCCAATCGAATCCCCAGCCGAACCACAAGGCCTCGGGATGCTGTTTCACCATCGCTACCAGCTTTTCGGCATCCAGGTATTGAAAACGAAACTGCCGCAACCGGCGTTTGCGGTACCAAAGACTCAGCGCCGGCGACAACCGCCAACACGCCATCACGCCGCACGCCGTCATCAACCAGTCGAAGGGTTCGCGCGGCAATCCTGACCAGCGGCTGGTGAAATGCGCCAAACCAGCACCGCCCAACCAACCCGAGATGGCATACACCTCGAAGATCGGCCGCCAGGGAAACTGATAGTCGTAATCGGATTTCATGGCGTACGCCGCAGTTGTAAACAGGTACCGACACTTCGGAAATCACCATGACTGGCAAGTTCTCGCATTAACTGGGTGCGGGTCAAGCCAGGTGTGTTATTCAGAAAATTCGCTATGGCTTGTTCGTCCACTTCAAGCCATGTCGCGTCATCTCCAGCCACTGCCGTTCGCGCGGGTGCTTGTTGCAATTCGTCCATCCAGTGTCTGATGGCTTGCCGGTAGTGCTGCTTTTTGTGGGCGCCCGTGTCCGATTTCGCTTTGGAATACTTAGTTTTCACGTGCTCGGGGTTGTCGGGTACCAGTGAAGCAGACTTGGGTGTGGCGTTATCCGGCAAGGGTTTGGCATCGAGAGGCGTTTCCGGATTGGTTGCGGGTGTGCTGGACGATACCGTTGAGGGCTTTAGGGTATTTTCTGACGTGGGTTCGGACTTCTGTTCCCGTGTCTGACCTGACAATTCCGATTCAGTCAGTTGAGGCCGATGGGCATTGGGCATAGTCGTGTTGGCTAAAAGCTGTTTGAACATGCCGCTTGGTTCACTGGCGAGAAGTACGCCACGGACTTGCTGGATCTCTCTAACCTTACGCATAGGCGAAAGCACATCGGTCACCAACCAGCCTTTTTCCTCCAGGACGCGAATAAACTGATTGGCTTCCAGCTTGAGTGCATCCGGCGTCTTGGGAAAACTCAGCAAGCACTGTTGCTGCACCTCCAAAATATCCGTGCCCCAGCGCCAGTGTTCAGCCGTGACTATACTGGCCATTTGAATCAGCCAGCGTCCTGCTTGACCTTGCGATGCCAGCCAGTGTCGGGCCACGTCACTTTGATCTTGCTGAGTATTGTTCGGTGCAAGGGAGTCTGACTCGACTTCAATCACGCCTGTCGAGTCGCTGCTTGGCGATTTTGGCGTGGTGTCGTTTTGATGAGGATCGACCATTTCTCCCACCTCGAGACCCGCATGATCGCTTAACCCACTGCCACTGTCTGCTAGCGCATCCATAGCCAAAATTGCCGCTAAATCGGCGGGTAAGATCGGTTCAGCGACGTGTTCACTTTTGGGCTCGTCCGCGGTGATTTTGACCGGGTTATCATGCGCCTTCACTTTTCGCCGCTTGCCAACATTGGTTTTAGGTTCGCTCGTAGACTGGGAAATTGACGGGGTTTGATCAGCAACAGGTGACTCGGTCTCGTCCTTCACTTCGGCACCAATCACAGCGACCGGCGGTTCACCGCTATACACCAGCTCGATCGAGGCCAAGCGCAACATGAACAAGCTGCCATTCAGACTCTCGGTTTGCATGTGCCAATAACGAAACCGTCCGCCGTTGGCTAGAGATTTTGGAATCGCGAGCCCGCGTTCGATCAAAATATCCGCCAGGGTATCTTCATCGCGCGGGATGCCGGGGATATGATCCTTATCCAACAGGCTCAGGATTTCTTTAACGGCGGTACGCCAGACGATATACAGACCGTCTTCGAATCGCCAAATCCTGGCACCCTTTTCGTTGGCTAGCCATTGACCGGATTTAATCAAACGGCGCATGGCATCGCACAGGTAGCGTTCAACCGGCATGCCCATCGCGGATTCCAAACCGTGGTAGTGGGCCTTCAAATCCCGTTCCACACTCATGCAATCGGCGGCCATCACCAGCGCATAGCATTTGGAGCCCCGATCCAGACCATGGATGGTTTCCAACAAAGCTTGCATGATCTCAGGGCCTGGCTCCAGAATGAAGGCACGCGATTCGCGGGTCAAAACCCGCTCGATGACCAGGGCAGAAAACTGTTCATGGCGTTTATGCCGATTCTCACGCCAGCGTAAAAAATAGCGCTCGATGTGATGCTGGTTAGCCCAATCCGTCAGGTTTTCATCGCAAGGATTCCAAGTGTGTTCACCCTGTTGGTCGATCACGGCCATGTCGGATACCGGTTTGCCGATGTCATGCAGCAACCCGGCAAAACACACAGCCAGTCGCCAGCGCAGTTCCAGGGATTTTCGGACTTTAGGGGTGGCATCGGTGGCAAACAGACAGTCTTTGGAAGCCAACGTGGCCCAGTGCGCGACCTCCAACCCATGTCGAAACAAGCCGCCAGCCCCTCGATGATGATGCGACTCCGATGCCGGCAGCAGATGACTGAAGGCGGCATAACGCGCGATCACCGGCAATACGATGCTTTGAAACAGTGCCTCCGGTAGCGCTAAGGTCTGTTCGATGGTCTGAATCAGTTCGGCTTGGGTACCGAGAACGCGTGCCACCGGCGCGGCCGGCAGCCCCTTCATGAAGGGCGGGTAACGGGGAATCTCGTCTTCCTGGATGGCCGGGCAAGGCACAGGTACGGGTTGACTCGCGCCAAACCAACGTTGCAGCCAAGGAATCCGAAATGAAGATTGATGGGTTTTCATGGCGACCCATCATGCCTAACTTTTTTTCGAGATCATCTTCGAAATCGCAATAATTATCGCGATTTCGAAGATGAGCCCTAAAAAATAATGCTTACTGTGTTGAGTCTTCAAAAATCGACTGGAGACGACATGAGTATCCGAAACACCCCCGTTAGCACACTAATTCCCATCCTGATCTGTATGGGCTGTAGTACCTTACCCGCGCCGTCTGACCTGGTCAGCGAAACCGTCATTGAATCGCTGGTTCCACCGGCCGAGTTAGCCTGGCGCCTCGACCACGCTAGACAGCCCACTCGTTTGGGCGGTTCGGTATGGTGTACCTCATCCATCGAACATGTGGTCAGACGCGATGATCCGGTAGGGTCAACCATAACGGATTCCTCCTTGGATGAACCCGTCAGAAATGAAAGCGCCGAAGTTCCCGATCCCATGACCCTGGAACGGGCTTGGCGCAAATACTGTCATCATCAACTGGACCTGACCGACGTAGAGCGCGAGATGCTCCAGCAAAACCCACCTCCGGTGACTTCGTCATCCACGCACTGCGATCCCCGCAGTTTGAAAAAGTGAGGTGGGTATGACTCAAAATACCGTCACGTCACTGACCAATTTGACCGAACGCTTCCAGTCATTGACTGAACGCAAGAAAGCCCAGCCCCGACGCGTGGAGTCGCTAGCGACACTTCCCAGTTGGCCAGCCGGTATGCGCGGCACCCCGAATGCCTGTTTGCGCAGTGCGTTGTTTGCTGGTGTGCAGGGCAATGAGCGGATAGCGTACAAAAAGCGCACCTTACTGGCAGCTGTCGAGGGCATCGAAGTCCGTTATCTGGGCGTTCAGCTCAATCAGTCCGATCTGGACGTCTGGATGCAGATCGTGCACCTGTCCAGAATGCAATTGCCGGGCTTTAGCGTCACCTTCAGTGCGCACGCGCTGCTGATGGCGTTAGGCCGATCGACCGGCAAAAGTCAGCACGAATGGTTGAAGGAATCCATGGCGCGTTTAGGCGGCGCCTTCGTCGAAATCACCTACCACGGTCGGCAGACGTTTGGTGAAAAAGGGTTTCTGCGCTACCACCGCGACGAAATCACTCAGCGCTATGTGGTGGAACTGACCGAGTCGATGTTACGACTGTTCGAAGACGGTTACACCCATATCGAATTCGAACAGCGACAGCAATTGCGTAAACATCCCCTGGCGTTATGGCTGCATGGCTTCCTGTCGTCGCATGCCGCACCGTATCCGTTGAAACTGCAAACGCTTTACCAACTCAGTGGCAGTAGCACCCAAAATCCCCGCGACTTCAAACTGCGGATGCGTAAAGCC
>Ga0123396_130585_pt1 | contig 63418 bp, 53 predicted proteins | sample T10HLNO3metaT_FD_89924 | JGI IMG/M metagenome (GOLD analysis project Ga0123396, IMG submission 89924) | Methane-oxidizing artificial microbial communities from Washington, USA to study methane cycling - T10-HLNO3 metaT (Metagenome... ...
GAACAAGACCTGCTGCATTGGATCGAAACCCGGTGCGATCATCTCCAGGCGCAAGCCAAAGTATTGGTCGATGATTATTGGCGCCAAATGAAAAGCCAGCGCCAGAAACACAGCAAAAGCGAATCGGGCCGAATCGGCGTCCGCATTCGCTGCCGGGAAAACCAACGAGCTTTCAGCATTGAGTGGTATCGCATGGCCACGTTGCGGCAAAACGGTCAGACCAGGCCCATTGCGCAGTACGTTAAGAAAGGCCGTGGCTATCGTTATCCGCTTGGTAACATGCTAAAAGGCGAACCCGCCTGGGAGGCCGAATTAGTCGAAGAACTGGAAACCGAGTTTGCCCATATTCGGCAACAGCTCGATCAACTAGGAAAGATCCGCGATGCGATGCAGCGTTATCGAAAAAGTCTCGAATCCAATACAAACCCGACCGCCAATTGAGGCCGTTAAATGCCATGTTTATTGCGCGCTTTAAACGAATTTAAGGTTTCTGTTCAGATAAAAGCGCTTAATCGCCGAGTCTAAAATCCAGTTTCAATATGTCTGGTTCCTGTCATTGATTTACCAAACGCTTCAAGTTGGCCAAACAGCACTGACCTGATGGATTTCTGATTTCGCAGGCGCATTCGCCGGCTTTGGTACGTTGCATGACGAAAGCTTTGATCGCTTCTGCCCGTCGATCTTTTAACGCTGATAAATACTGCTCAGTGTCTATGTCAAAGCAGTAACACAGCGCGTCGTTCTGAATCGCTTGATAGCTTCGTAAGTGTTGTTTGGGAATGATGTTTCCTGCGTTGGCAAAGTAAGCAATCGGACAGGTTTTTGCCGGACAAAAATAATAGCTGTCAATGACGATTGACTGATTCTCGGGAAACCGTACCTGATGGTACAGCGTCGGCATGCCGACGCTTTTGCACGAGGAACCGCATTCAGGACAAATCTGTTTGGTTTTGGTGGATGTACTTGGGCAGCAGCAATCAGACATAAACGCTATCCTCGGCCTTATCGGGTAATAGGTGTAACCAGGGAACCCGGATAACCGGCATCCGTCGTGGCTTTGATCAAGGCGGCGCTATTGGTTTTGCGACTGTCGAAAGTAACCACGGCCGTTTTGGCATCATAATCGACAGTCACTTCTTGTACGCCTTCGACTTTCTGCAAGGCCTTCTTGATGGTGACTGTACACATGGCACAGGTCATATTTTCTGTGTTCAGCGTCACCGTTTGCTGCTGGTTTGGCAGTGCAACAGTCGTTTCAGCATGAGCTGCCGGCATCCACAACACACTTGATGACAAGCTTAAAATAAACAAACTGGATTTAATGGTCATATATGAATCCTCTCAAGCCATGAAAAAAGGCGCTAACCAGGGAAAGGCCAGCAATATCAAAATGAATGCGGAACTCAACCAAAACAGTAGGCGTTGTCGGCGTTGAATGTCGGATGTGGCACAGTTTTCACCTTCTTCACAGTGGTGAGGCGTTAGATAGAGTTTTCGATACCCTAAAGCCATAAAGGCCAGGGTCAGGATGATAAAAAATGGCCGGACCGGTTCCATAGCCGTTAGCGTGCTAATCCATGCGCCGCCAATACCTAACGACAACAGCAAAAATGGCCCGACACAACAGGCCGAAGCCCCTACAGCGGCCAACAAGGCGCCGATACCTAACCATGACGGAGTTTTTAAGGGCGTTTCAGGGTCTGTATTCATGCCAATCTCCTAAGCCAAACCATGCTAAATGTTGGCAAGGAGTCTAAACCCTGTTGTTTAGAACAGAGTCAAGTGGACGGTGGTGTCTTACTTAAAATTAGAGGTTGGTGATGCATCATCATCGCTAAACGCATCGAGAATAGCGCAATGAGCGGCTGGCGCGGTTTGCTGACAGTCGTTGACCAGGCTTTCCAATACCTGACGGAGAGCGGTTAAATCCCGGATTTGTTGATCGATCTGCTGGCATTTCTGCTCGGCCAGTTGTCTTACATCGGCACAGTGCGCTCCATCAAGGGATAACAAGGTGGCAATTTCCTTCAAGGTAAATCCAGCCTGTTGAGCGCGTTTGATAAAACGTATTCGGGCAATCGCATCTGTTGAATATACGCGATAACCGCCTTCGGGTTTCGCTGGCTCTGTCAGTAAACCAATGCGTTGATAGTGACGGATGGTCTCGATAGTGACTTCGGTTTGTTTAGCAAGTTTGCCGATCGTTAAATTGGGCATTTTGAGCCTTAAAGTTTTCTTTTCAATGCAAAACGGCAACGTTCCTCAAATGGCTGGAATCATAATCAGAAACCTGACTGCCGCACATTGAATTTTATATGGCTATTGGGGCCAATGTACGAAAGCCGGAAGAGATGGCGACATGTTCACAGAACCCCGACACGATGAACAAGTGTTATTTTCGGAGGCGAAATTATCCACAACGTAACATCCCCTTATTTAGATTAAATAAAGATTATAAATAGATTAGCACCCTAGATTTTCATTGCAAAAGAATCGCTACAGCCATCGAATAGCAAGGTCTGCAGCGGTTTCATAACTTGCTCGAAGCGTCGGTCTAATGCCGTGTCAAACGTCGGCCTAATGCCGTGCTTTTTGTCGGTCTAATGCCGTGCCCGTCGGTCTAATGCCGTTACCTTGTCGGCCGAATGCCGTGCCTCCGTCGGTCTAATGCCGTATCCGCGTCGGCCTAATGCCGTATCGAGAGGCTTCGACCGACCGAAAATAGCGTCGGTCTAATGCCGTGCTTTTTAGTGCTGTTGGTCGTCCAGAAAGCGCTGTTGACTGGGCGTAGGTTGGCGTTTGATCTTCACCATGTCATCAGCGAATTCAAAGTTTGCCAAAGTGCCAATGCGCACCAAGGCCTCCAACGCTTTACCCAACCGATATTTGAAATCTCGCAGGGTTTTCGCGCCACTGCCGCTCAGCCGGTGAATGGTGGCAATTTTCATCGGAAACGGAGCGGCATGGGACGACAGGAAACCGTGTAACCATAATGCCAAAGGTTGTTTGCGCAATTTTTGCCGCTGTTCGAACTCAATGTAGGTGTACCCCTCCTCGAACAGGCGCAGCATGGATTCGGTCAATTCCACCACATAGCGCTGTGTCAGTTCATCACGGTAATAGCGCAAGAAACCTTTTTCACCAAAGGCATCCCGGCCGTGAAAGGTGATTTCGACAAAGGCGCCTCCCAAGCGGGCCATCGATTCTTTCAGCCATTCATGTTGGCTTTTGCCGCTACCGCGACCCAATGCCGTCAATAGGGCATGTGCGCTGAAGGTCACGCTAAATCCCGGCAATTGTTGCCTGGACAAGTGCACGATCTGCATCCAGACATCGAGGTCCGATTGATTGAGCTGTATGCCGAGGTAGCGAACCTCAATGCCATCAACCGCAGCCAGCAGGGTGCGTTTTTTGTAAGCAATACGTTCCTTACCCTGGATGCCGGCGAACAATGCGCTCCGCAAACAGGCATTCGGCGTACCGCGAATTGCCGCCGGCCAGTTGGGCAAAGACGTCATGGGTTCGACCACCCGCAATTTGGCTTTTTTCCGCTCCGTCAGAGACTGAAAGCGTTCGGTGAGATTCTCGAGCGAATGGTTGGTGCTGTTTCTGTCCATGACGGCCGCCTCACTTCTTCAGGCTGCCGGGATTGCAGCCATGGCTCAGCACGTTGTGTGGAATTGGCATGGTTTTGACTAGCGCCTGCTCCTCCGGCGTCATATCGAGTTGATGATGGCAATATTTTCGCCAGGCGCGTTCGATGACCCGTGCATCGTCATCCGGGCTATCTGGGAAGTGGAACGTGCTGATATTAAGGACATGACCCGCTACGTCGTCATTTGCCACGTAAACGCCAAACGGCTGATCAACTTGCCTGACGACGTGTTCCATTGCTGCAGCTCGTAGCACTGAACCGCCCAATCCACCTGTCTGCCAAGCATTATCTAGGCGCCAGGGTTGTTCAGGTTGAATCGGCACAATCGATTCGATGACGGTCTCGCTTACGGCAGCATCGGGACGATTCAGCGAAGTACATGCCGTGCCGCACACTAAGGACACAAGACAATGGATTGCGAGCGATTTGGATTTCATGAGAGCTCCAGGGGGTAATTAAAGGGAGCTCGTTACACTAAACACTCTTTTGCCAGGCCTGCTTGCAGCTGACGTCGAATTCGTCGCCAGCTGCAAGCGACGACTGAAAAATTCCCGGCAAGATGCGGCGATATGGAAAATACGCCCTTAACGCTCATTACCCGCATCCGCCAACGTCTGTTTGGAGTCGAGTCCGCGCCTATAGGTCCGGTTGTGACAACGACTGATGAGGACGTGCCGCGTTATCCGCCGTTCATGAAGGGTTTGCCGGCTGCGCCTGTGGAACGCATCCTGTCTAGTCAAACGGAGTTGATTGGGGCCATCGAACAGGCGCTGGCCATGCCGGAAAGTCTTTATCAAACCATAGCCGCGCCGGTCTTACGCCGTTATGCCGCCTACAGCCATTTATTGCCGGCTTCGGAATCTCATCACCATCGCGGCGCCGGTGGCTTGTTTCGGCACGGATTGGAAGTCGCCCATTGGGCGACCTTGGCTTCCCAAGGCAGTTTGTTTGCCACGTCAGCATCACCCAAGGAACGAAAAGCACAAGAATTACGCTGGCGTCTGGCGGTCTGTTTTGCGGGGCTGTTGCATGACATCGGCAAACCGGTCGCCGATATCGCCGTAGTCGACGCACAGGGGCAACATACCTGGAACCCTTGCGATGAAAACATCACCGACTGGGCTGTGCGACATCAGATCGACCGATACTTTCTACGTTGGAGGGATAACCGCCATAAACGCCATGAACAGTTTTCGGCCTTGGTAATCGAGCGCGTCCTCACCCGAGAAGCGCGCACATTCATTCTGGAGTCCGGCCCCGACATCATGCAGGCCATGCTGGAAACCATTAACGGTTTAGACCGCGGCTCCAAAGTTTACGCACTGGTGATAACCGCCGACTGCAGAAGTGTGGAACGGGATTTAAAAGCGCACTACCAAAACATCGACTCTGCCTTGGGCATGCCGGTGGAAAAGTACTTGTTCGACGCCATGCGCCGCTTGGTCAAGTCCGGACAGTGGTCCGTCAACGAAAAAGGCGCTCGGCTATGGCGTTTCGAGCAAGGTCTGCATATCGTCTGGCGGGCCGGTGCGCAAGACATCGTCACATTGCTGGCCAAAGACAAAGTTCCCGGCATTCCGCGTGACGAAGACACCTTGGCGGACATCCTGATCGAACGCGGCTTGGCAATCCCTAAGTCCTGGCCAGATGGTCGGCAATACCGCTATTGGCAGATGCAGCCTGAAGGTTTGGACAATCCGCTATATCTGTTACGCCTGAAATCCGCGGAACTCGTTTTTAGCGGCGAACCACCAACCGTGGTAGACGCTCACGAAATCAGAGAACAGGATGCGACTGCTGTAACAACTGAGCCCGTTGCCAATCCGATACCGAAAACCAGCAAGCCGGCAAAAAGCAAGAATGTCGCGGTTCTGAAGCCGCCCCATCGTGCAGAGAATCCTTTGGCGGCAATCGAGGCGTCAATTCAGACAACTGAGGCGGATAACATAAATGTCCCCACGCACTGGGGCCAAACCGAATCCATTTCCGCAATCCCTTCTCCGGAATTCCCGCATGAAAGTAATTGTGCGCCATCTGCCCTGGATGAAGACTCGAATCAGTCTGATCTGGACAACAACCTTACCCGTCCGATTCAAGCCAAGGTGTCGCCAAACCCAACTACACCCATTCCAACTGTAAATGAATTTAATCATCCAGCCTCCGAAACCGATCCACCCACGGTTGAAATCCCAACGCTTGATAGTCCCGTTGACAAAACCAAATCATGGCTGGACGATCATGGCCCCGCGGGACAATGGTTATTAAACATCGCCTTTCACCTCAATCAGGACCAATGGCAATGGGGAATCGATATTCTGGAAGTTCAGGAGAAATACTTGCTTCCGTTTCCGGGCGCAGCTGAAAAACTAGGGCTTGATCCGAGTCAATTCATCAAAACGATGGAAGAAACCGGCTGGCTGGTCACCGATGTGCTGTCGCCCATGCGCAAGGTACAAACCATCCAATCGGTTCGCGGCATCCTACTGGCATTGGAACCCAGTTTGGCTATGAAGACGTTATTGACCGCCCAAGGTGAAGTCAGACCGCTAGAGCCGTCAGCATCACCCCCAAACGACAGTGCTAACTCCGTCAGTAATCAGGGGCTGCTCAAGCGCCAAAAACGCACGAAACCGGAACCTAAAGTCGCTCAGCTCACCCCAAAAGTTTCCGGCAACCAACAATCGAGAAACGATAACGCTTCAGATATTATGGTTAAACCAAATGCCGACAAGTCAGCCGCGCCAAAAACAACGACACCGGAGAAACCCGGAACGATCGATTTGCTGATAACGCATGTGCAGCAGCAAAACATTCCGCCCGAAGAATCATCCACGGAAGGCAACTGGCATAAGATTTCCAATACCGAACTGGAACGGTTTCTGGCGCAACATCCAACCATCAAACGGACCCGATTCATGCTAGACATTGCCAATCACCCGGATTGTCGCTCGGTCAGTGCGACTGAAGGCATTCAGGTGCGGCTACGCCCATGAAATCCGATTACGACCATCAATTTCCCTGGCGACCGATTTTTGAGGTGTATGCCATCTCCGGCTGGATCGGAGGGGCGGGATTAGCGTATTGGACCAGTCGTTGGTCGGGGTTGCCCCGAGAACCGTTTGATTGGTTAATGATCGCCTGTAGCGTAATAGCCTGTTATCGACTGCCTACGGCGGTGAGCCTTTGGTATCGCAAGCGCCGCCTAGGACAATTCCGCTTTCAATACCTGGATGCCGAGAAACTCAAGCACTTAATCAAACACCATCCGGACGAGTTATGGTTTGGCTGGGGATTCGATTGGGTGCAAAAGCATGCACAATTGGCTTATGAGATTTTGAAACGGGATGTCTCGACACTGATTCCGAACGATCATAAACGTATGGGCTCTGCCTGGATTCATGGCTTGGAAATTTCTGAAAACGATATCCGGCAGCCGCTTCAGCATACCGCCGGCCATACGCTACTAGTTGGCACCACCGGCGCCGGTAAAACCCGAGCGTTTGACGTGTTGGTTACGCAAGCCGTGTTGCGCGGCGAAGCGGTGATCATCATCGATCCGAAAGGCGATAAGGATCTGATGGCGTGTGCCAAACGGGCTTGCGAAATAGCCAATCGCCCCGATCGCTTCGTGTATTTCCACCCAGCTTTTCCGGAAGACAGCGTGCGGCTGGACCCGTTGCATAATTTCAATCGGCCATCCGAAATAGCAAGTCGTATCAGTGCTATTTCGCCCAGCGAAAGCAGTAACGATCCCTTCAAGGCATTTGGTCAGAAATCCCTGGATAACGTCATTCAAGGCTTGATGGTGATCGAAGAACGGCCAACGTTGGTAAAACTACGCCGCTACCTGGAAGGCGGTCCTTCGACCTTGGTAATTCAAGCCTTGGAACGTTATTTCGACAATAGTTTGGAGCATTGGCGGCAAGAGGCGCGACCTTACCTGAAAAATGCCAAGGATATCGACTCCAAAGCGGCTGGTTTGGTACGGTTTTACCGAGAAGTCGTACAGTATCAGGTGCCGAATTTGGATTTGGAGGGATTGTTGTCCTTGTTCGAACACGACCGAGCGCATTTCAGCAAAATGGTCGCTTCGCTGATTCCGATCATGAACATGCTGACATCGGGATCGTTGGGTCCGTTATTGTCGCCTAACCCGCAGGACATTGATGACGTGCGGCCCATCACCAATACAGGCCATATTATTCAAAAAGCCCAGGTTGCCTATATCGGCTTGGACTCACTATCGGATGGCATGGTTGGCAGCGCCATTGGCTCCATTCTATTGGCCGATCTGGCAGCCGTTGCCGGTGATCGTTACAACTACGGTGTCTCAGACAGACCCGTGAATGTCTTTGTCGACGAGGCCGCTGAAGTTATCAACGACCCATTCATTCAAGTATTAAACAAAGGCCGTGGCGCCAAAATTCGCTTATTCATCGCCACCCAGACCTTTGCCGACTTTGCAGCCCGCACCGGATCTCAGGACAAAGCCCGCCAGGTATTAGGCAACGTCAACAACCTGATCGCACTGCGCATCATGGACAGCGAGACTCAACAATACATCACCGACAATCTGCCCAAAACCCGACTCAAATACATTATGCGCACCCAGGGTGTCGCAACCAGCGCAACCAATCCCACCGTGTTTTCAGGGAATGTCGGCGAGCGACTAATGGAGGAGGAAGGCGATTTGTTTGCGCCACAGCTCCTCGGTCAACTGCCTGATTTGCATTACATCGCCAAGTTATCCGGCGGTCGCATCGTAAAAGGCCGTTTGCCTGTGCTGCAATCAGCACTTGATACCCAACTGACCTGACCATGCAACGCAATTTGCTATTCAGTCTGATGATCTGGTTGTTGGAAGTAATTTTAGTCGCGAGCTTTGTCTCGGATCGCTGGACACGGGAAATCCAGGCAACTGAAGATCAGATGTTGATTGCTTATTTCGGCATTGAAAAGGAAGCGGAGATCCGGCACACCGCACAGGTCTGGTTTGACCAAATGTTTGTCCAAACCGGCATGAGGGAAAGTGTATACCGTTACTTCATTCCGACCGAGCGCGAACGACAAATGTCCAAAGGCTTTGAAGACGTCGGCCGCAATGATTTGTTTCCGTTCATTCAAAGCAGACTCGATGTGCTCTGGGATACGGTGTATCAGATGATCAAGCGATTTGTTATGGCTTGCGCCTGGATACCCTTTTTGGCAGTGGCAATTCTGCCGTTTGCCATTGATGGCTTGATTCGGCGCAAGGTTAGCCAAACCAATTTTGATTACCCCAGTCCGATGGCGCATCGTTATAGTATCTATGTGATGTTGGGGGCGTTATACCTTTTACTGATGGGACTGACGCTGCCATTTCCCGTGCCACCGCAATCGTTGCCGGTTGGCATTATTATCGTGGCCTGGGCGATGAACATCTTATTGGCCAATACTCAGAAACGGGTTTGATGCTCGATTTTGTGATTTACCTGAGTCCTCATCATCGGCCCGCTCCGATAATTACTAATGTCGGGTGGCACCAAAAGTGAAAAAATCTTAGATTTTATGATGGCAATAATGAAAAATTTCTCGGCTAATGGAGGATGTCACATAAAGAAGCCAATCTTGCTACACATTGGCCATTTACAGACATTTGGCTAAGTAAATGGCATGATAGAATCCATGTTCTTAGAAGTTGCAGACATCACTGTTCCGTTTTGGTTACCGCCATTGGTAGCCTTCGGCATATCATTCTTCACCTCGATGGTCGGGGTATCTGGCTCATTCTTGTTGCTCCCATTCCAGATGAGTGTGCTTGGGTATGTTAGTCCTTCGGTATCGGCGACCAATCTTGTATTCAATTTAGTGGCCATTCCTGGCGGCATATGGCATTACGCCCGTATTAAACGTATGGACTGGCCGCTCGCCTGGACTATTGCCACAGGCACTTTGCCAGGCCTGTTGGTGGGTTGGTGGTTACGTGTGCATTGGCTACTGGACGCACGCACTTTTAAACTGTTTGTCGGCGTCATTCTGCTTGGGTTGGCAATCCGTTTGCTCGGGAATAAAAGCGCCTTTGCCAGGGGCGAAATAGGGGTATCTATTTCTGTCAATAGCGGGAATACGATACCTATTTTCTTAGTTGCACTGATTATCGGTGTCATTGGTGGAGCCTATGGTATTGGTGGCGGCTCCATCATGGCACCAGTGCTCATAGCAGTGTTTAGCCTTCCGGTATATGAAGTTGCGGGGGCAGCACTCTTGGGTACGTTTGTGACATCCGTTGTAGGTGTGGCGCTCTATCAATTTCTGCCTGCACCGCCTGGTATCAATACAAGACCTGATTGGACGTTGGGTATTCTGTTCGGGCTGGGCGGTGTAGTGGGTATGTATATGGGCGCGCAAGCACAGAAACATTTCTCGCACCGTGCGCTTGAACTGGGAATTTCGATTGTGTTGGTACTGGTCGCCGGCGGATATGCGGTTGAATATGTACTTGGTTCAATTCACTAAATCAGGTTTTGGTGCGGTTGTTTTATTGACGACCGAGGTTCTTTCTGGTTGAAAATGGCGTGATTTTGCCGACTCTCTTTAATTAAACTATGTTAAATGCCGTGTTTTTAGTGTGCTCTCTACTGACATTGGCTTTATAATCGCCTCATTACCTTCGGATAAGTTGCCTAGTCAGGTTTACCGAACTTCCAACGATGGAATAACAGCCAAGCGTTCAATCTTTTTAAACAAGTTCTATACCTTATTATTTTTATTGTAACCCTTTGATGCAGCCTAATCGATCCAATCAGCAATCAGATTCAAGACACAATCGTCGTCTATTGCTCTCTTTTGGATTGCCGTTTTTGTTGGTAGTCATTTTTGCAGGCTTCCAATTTATCGATTTAGACAGCATCGGTTGGAGTCACGGCTTTAGTCATCCGCTATCTGGCTGGGATCATCTTGTCACTATGTTGGCCGTCGGCATCTGGGCGGCCCAATTGCGTGGACAGGCTGTTTGGATGTTGCCGCTTGCATTTGTTGGGGTCATGAGTTTAGGGGGGCTTGCCGGCGCAGCAGGCTTGGCCATTCCCAGCGTGGAAGGCATCATCCTGTTATCTTGCGCGGTTTTCGGTGTATTAATCACCCGTAAAATCCGTTTTAGCGCCAAGATCAATGTCATGATTGTGGCGTTTTTTGCTTTCTTCCATGGCTTTGCCCATGGTCAGGAAATTTCCACATCTGCCAGTCTGATTTCTTATACCTTGGGTTTTATGCTGGCAACGCTGCTGCTGCACGGTGCCGGTATCTTAGTTGCAAAGTTAGTTGTATTTTGCATTAGCTGTTTGCTGACGATTATATTTTCCAATGCAGCTCTGGCCAAAACGACTGAATCGATTGTTGGCAACAACGCTATAGACACAGTGTTTGCTCAGGATGCGGAATTCACCAAAATAACACCTTTTTGGATAGAAGCGGATCAAGCTGGGTATGCGCAGTATTGCTTTGTTTTCGCTGAGGATAAACGGTGTTCTGAAGATTTTTCTAGGTATGGTGCTGGGGTTAACGATCCCTCAAGTAGCAAGCTTGTTAGCCTTGGCTTCGTTGATTTCGTGAGAACACCCGTTAAAAATGATAGTCGAAGTGTTACGGTAGACAGCAATAGCGATGGTTTGATTTTCAAACAACCCGCTTTGCAAAGGCTAGATAACTGGTTGGACAAGTGGCTATTTAATTCCGATTACATAAATCATAGTGCTTTGGATTTCAAACACTATTACCCCGATATTAACCATACACCTGGTAAACGGTTGCTAAGCAACGGCGTTGGTCTTACCTCGCCACCGGTTGCGCTCCTCAATGTTTTAGCACATCAAGCTTCTTCCAATCTTCGCAAGACCCCGATTTCATCCGTTGAAGACACTTATCTTCAATCGATCTTTGCCAAATCTGATACCGGCAATTTCACTACCCAAACGATCAAACACACTAGGCATGATTGCGCCTTTCGTAATCTGCGCGAGACCATGCAAAGCACGGTCACGACCGTTTGTTTTCAGAACAATTTCTTTTCTAATTTAACGCTTATCGACAAATCACGTCGTTCAAGCGGCGCCGCTATTGGTGTTATCTCCCGATTTCATTTGCTTTTTGCAAGTCAAAAAAGCTTGTCATTGGCAATGAGAAAAACATGGCCCGTTAAGGCCCATCCCATTCTGACATAACAATAAAAATCAATCCGACATCGTTTCAAAGAAAACCTATGAGCCTTTACAACACAATAATAAAAAAGAAACCTTTGATCATCAGCCTTGAAATCATCTTGGGCTTAAGTTGCACCGGTCTTCAAGCCGCACCGAAGACAGATGTAGCCGAAGTGGTGGAGCAAGCCGATCAAATTGAAGGCAACGACAAAGCGGCCAAGAGCAACACATCAAAAAAAGCTAAATCCTCTGCCAAGCAAGAAAAAGTGGAAGAACTGGAAACTGTCGAGGTAAAGGAGTTTGGGCGATCAAGAGACTTAGTTGGTATCGCCGAAAGCGCCTCGCAAGGTCATGTCGGACAAGAACAGCTTAAATACCGCCCAATTAGCCGGCCAGGCGAAATATTAGAAACCGTACCAGGATTGATTGCGTCACAACACAGTGGCGAAGGTAAAGCCAATCAGTATTACTTACGCGGTTTCAACCTTGATCACGGTACCGATTTTTTAACCCAAATCGATGGCGTTCCGGTTAATTTAACCACCCATGCACACGGTCAAGGTTGGACAGATACCAACTTTCTGATTCCTGAATTAATTAAAACGGTTAATTATCAGAAAGGGAACTACTATGCAGAAAATGGGGATTTTTCCAGTGCAGGTGCCGCGAATATTCAATACTTCGATGATATGCCCGATACGTTGGTGAAATTTACCGGCGGCATGTTTGACTACTATCGCGGATTGGCTACAGGCTCCCGTAAACTGGGTGATGGTAATCTGCTGTACGCGGGTGAAATCGTCAACAACGGTGGACCGTGGACAGTCAGTAACGATTTTCAGAAATATAATGGTGTACTTCGTTATAGCGAAGAGCATGGCGAAACCGGCTGGAATGTCACCGCCATGGCCTATAAAGCAGATTGGAATGCCACTGACCAAATCGCAAAGCGTGCTGTCACTTCAGGGCTTATCGGCCGTTTTGATGCCATCGATCCCACCGATGGCGGAGCGAGTGAACGTTACAGCCTGACAGCCGAATGGCACCGCAATACCAATACCAGTGCAACAAAGGTCATGGCTTACGGGCTTTATTCGACGCTTAATTTATTCTCGAACTTTACTTATTTTCTGAATGACCCAGTGAATGGCGATCAATTCAACCAGCCAGATCAACGTTGGCAAACTGGGCTCAAGGCCAGCCATACTGTCTATCACAAACTTGTTGGTGCCGACTCGGAAAGCACCATCGGTTTACAAATACGTAATGACAACATCGATAATGGTCTGTTTTTAACGAAAGCACGGCAACGCTTATCGACAGTACGACAAGATACCGTTTGGGTGACTAGTGCCAGTCCCTATGCCGAAAATAAAACGCGCTGGAATGATTGGTTTCGGACCACCCTTGGGGTACGTTTCGATGGCTTCCGCTTCGATGTTACCAACAGTAATATCGCTGCCAATCAAGGTGAACGTTACGATGGGTTAGTGAGTCCTAAATTGGGCATGGTTTTTGGACCATGGGCAGATACCGAGTTTTACTTGAACGGTGGCTTGGGTTACCACAGTAATGATGGTCGTGGTGTTAATACCCGCATCGATCCTAGCTCTGGCAACAGCGTGAAATCGGCCGTGCCGCTTGCACGAACCTACGGCTCTGAAATTGGTACCCGTACCACCTGGATAAAAGGTTTACAGAGTACATTAGCCATCTGGTGGCTGGATATTGATTCTGAATTGCTGTTCTCGGGTGACGCAGGAACCACTGAACCTAGTCGGCCCAGTCGCCGTTACGGTTTGGAATTTGCCAACTATTACTCACCGACCGATTGGTTAACACTTGATGCCGATTTTAGTTATTCTAAATCGCGCTTTAAGGGTAATGATCCAGCAGGCAACTACATTCCGGGTTCCATTGAAACCGTCATAGCGACCGGCGCTACGGTCCATGATTTCTACGGTTTCTTTGGCGGTCCAAGACTGCGTTACTTCGGGCCTCGCTCCCTGATTGAGGATAATAGTGTGCGGTCAAAACCGACCATCATGCTCTCGGCTTTGCTGGGCTACGAATTCAATAAAACCTGGACTTTACAAGCGGAAATGTTCAATTTGCTCAATCGTACAGACAGTGCGATTGACTATTACTACACTTCACGCCTGCCTGGTGAAGACCTGGCAGGTGTGAATGACATCCACTTTCACCCGGTTGAGCCGGTCAATTTCCGTATGACATTGTCGGCAAAATTTTGAGCGCTTTAGGATATTAAAGCGCGGTGGCCTCTGTCATTTAATTGAGCCGGGTCGTCCAACAGCAGGGTTGTTACTGGCGACTTATACAAATATTTCATCTACAATAATAAAGATCAGTTAGATTAAGGCAATATGATGCAACATCGCCTCACCACCATTCTATTAGTGCTTATGGCTATCATGCCTGTGGTGGTGGCGTTTGCTCATTATTCTGCACTCACCAGCCAGTTAGCGGTTGCGCAAATGGTCGCCGCCGATGATATGGACGATGGAGGGGGCTTGGCATCCAAACATGCCGATCATTGCCAATCCGCCACGGCCAAACCTCACTTGGCTAGTTGTAGCTTTCATGTTTGCGTGGATTGCGGGATCACGTCATCTTTCAGGTTTATCCCGATTCAGGTTTCCAATAGCTATGGCTTTGGGGGAAAATCTAATTCCGCCTCGTTTATTGCACCTCCCGACATAAAACCGCCGATTTTTAGCCTCTAAGCCGTTCAATGGTGGTGTTTCGCTGTAAGAAATACCGCCACCCTGATGACGATCAACATCGGCCAAAGTCCGGCGGTTGTCGGTTCGTCATGGTTATCACGAGTTTACGAGGATCATCATGTCATCCTTTTTTCGATCAAGGCGTCTGCTGATGGCGACGCTGTTTATTGTCTGCCGCTTGGCCGCCGCAGATGAGCAAGCGCTATTGACGCTTGAGGCGGCTACTCAAAAAGTCGTTCAGGACAATCCCGACCTGGCGCAAACCCTGGCTCGTGCCAAGGCAATGGCCGCGATTCCATCGCAGGAAGGCAGCTTGCCCGATCCGCAAATCAGTTTCAATGCCATGAGCTTGCCGACTAACAGCTTTAGCACACGGCAAGAAGACATGACCCAAATCGGATTTGGCCTTTCTCAAGCGATTCCTTTCCCTGGCAAACTGGCGCTACGCGAGCAGGCCGCGCTGTATGAAGCGGAATCTGCCACGCTGAATGCCGATGAACTTCGACTACGTTTGCTGAGCGATGTCAAAACCCTGTGGTGGCAGGTTTTTTATCTGGATCGGACACGGGAGATCGTCGATAACAATCACACCTTATTGCAGCAGTTCGTCGATATCGCCCGTAGTAAATACGAAGTGGGCGAAGGCTTGCAACAAGATGTATTGCTGGCCCAATTGGAACTTTCAAAACTGTTGGATCAGAAAATCAACCTTGATGGTATGCGGCGCAGTACCGTCGCCAAACTCAATGCACTGTTGGATCAACCCGCCAACAACCCCGTGCAATTACCCGCCACGCTGTCAATACATCTACCGGAAATCAGGCAGGAAGACCGCCTTTACCAACAAGCGGAAAGCTCAAGGCCGATGTTGGAAAGCGACCGACAAGGCATCCATGCGGCGCAATCCAAGCTGGAACTGGCGCAAAAAGATTTTCTACCGGATTTTAACGTCGAAGCGGCCTATGGTGCCCGCAACAATATGCTCGACGGCACCCGGCGTTCGGATTTGCTGAGTTTGGGCGTCAGCATGAATGTGCCGATTTTTGCCGCCAGTAAGCAAGCCAAAGCCGTCGATCAGCGGACCAGCGAATTGATGCAACAACGTTATGCGCTGCAAGATCGATGGAACGCGGTTCGCTCTGAAATTACCCAAAGCCACAGCGATTATCAGCGGGCCAAACAGCAATTCGTGTTGTTCGATACCGGCATCATTCCGCAGGCCCGGCAAACCGTCGCCTCGATGCTGGCCGGCTATCAAGTCAACAAGGTCGATTTCCTGAATCTGGTGCGCAGCCAGATCACCTTGTTCGAATACGAAACCCAATACTGGAAAGCCTTCACGGAAGCCCAACAAGCACTGGCGCAACTCTGCGCGAATGTGGGCGAGGACGAAATTTATGAATAAGCAATTGTTATTAACCGCCACGGTGACCTTGGGGATAGGCTTGGCGGGCGGCTATTGGCTAGCTCAGCAACCTAAACAGGAATCGGCTGTTCAACCGGCAGAGGGCAGAAAGCCTTTATTTTATAGAAGTACCATGAATCCATCGGCCACATCCCCCGTACCCGCCAAGGATGCTATGGGCATGGACTATGAGCCGGTGTATGCCGAGGATAATGCGCCTAAGCAACCCAAAATTCTGTTTTACCGCAATCCGATGAATCCTTCGGTCACGTCACCGGTGCCGGCCAAAGACAATATGGGCATGGATTATCTGCCTGTGTATGCCGAAGACGAGGCAAAAACTGACGATTTGGCCGGTGCCGTTAGAATCGATGCCGCCACGGTGCAAAACATCGGCGTGCGGACCGCCCTTGCCAAACAAACCTTGCTATCGCATGTGGTCCGAGCCGTTGGCCGGGTAGCCTATGATGAAGAGCATATCGTTCGGCTGCATCCCAAAACCGAAGGCTGGATCGAAACCTTGCGTGCCGACAAGACCGGGCAAAAGGTTAGGAAGAATGAAGAGCTGCTGAGCATTTATTCCCCGCAACTGGTGGCCAGCCAACAGGAATATGTGCTGGCTTTGAATAACCTTAAAGTGCTGGAAAAAAGCCCGATTGAAGACATCAGACGGGGTGCGGAAGAACTGGTTAAAAGCTCACGCGAACGCTTGAAACTGTTGGATGTGCCGGCCCATCAGCTACACGACCTCACGGATAGCCAATCCATTAAAAAGAGCCTGCATATTCATACCCCGGCGGACGGCATCGTCATCAACATTGGTGCCCGCGAAGGCCAATATGTCACCCCGGAAACCGAGCTGTACATGATCGCCGACCTTTCCACGGTTTGGGTCTATGCCGAAATTTACGAGTACGAACTGCCCTGGGTTAAGGAAGGCGACCCGGTTGAAATGCGTTTGGCCGGGGTTCCGGGCCGCACCTTCAAAGGCCGCTTGGCATTTATCTATCCCTACGCCGAAGCCAAGACCCGGACTATTAAAGTGCGCTTGGTCTTCGACAACGCCGATTTGCTGTTAAAACCCGATATGTTCGCCGAAGTCACGATCCATGCCGGGAAGCAAGTCGATACGGTGGTGATTCCCGCCGAGGCGGTGATTCGTTCCGGCGCGCAAACCCAGGTTTTGGTAGTGCGCGGTCCTGGTAAATTCGAGCCGCGTCAAGTGACGACGGGTTTGTCGTCCAATAACGACATTGCCATCATTGACGGTTTGGCCGCTGGCGAAGAAGTGGTCACTTCGGCGCAATTCCTGATCGACTCTGAATCCAAACTGAATGAAGCCACCTCAAAAATGATGGAACCTGCTGCATCGCAGCCGGCAACCAAGTCGTTGTCAGTGGAGCCAGGAGCGCATCAACATGACTGATTTCATCATCAACAGCGTTTTAAAAGACCGCTTCATGGTGCTGCTGGGGGCAATTATCCTGGCCATCGGCGGGATTTGGTCGTTTAAGAATATGCCATTGGACGCGATACCGGACCTATCCGACGTGCAGGTGATCATCTTCACCGATTATGCCGACCAATCGCCGCAAGTCGTCGAAAATCAGGTCACCTATCCCTTGACCACCGCCATGCTGGCGGTGCCGCATGCCAAGGTGGTGCGCGGTTATTCGTTCTTCGGCTTGTCGTTCGTCTATGTGATCTTCGAAGACGGCACCGATATGTATTGGGCGAGGTCGCGGGTACTGGAATACCTCAACTATGTGAAAAACCGTTTGCCGCAAGGCGTCACGCCGGCGCTCGGTCCCGATGCCACCGGTGTCGGCTGGATTTACGAATATGCCTTGGTGGACAAGACCGGCAAGCACGACTTAGCGCAACTGCGTTCGATTCAAGACTGGTATCTGCGTTATCCCTTGCAGACCGTGCCTGGTGTGTCTGAGGTCGCTTCGGTCGGCGGCTACGTCAAGCAATATCAGGTGGAAGTCGATCCCAATGCGCTGCAAGCCTATGAGATTTCGTTATCGACGGTGATGATGGCCATCAAGCGTTCCAACAACGATGTCGGCGGCCGGTTGCTGGAAGTCGGCGAAACCGAATATATGGTCAGAGGCTTGGGCTACATCAAATCCATCGCCGATCTGAATACCATACCGGTGGGCGTCGACGCCAACGGCACGCCGATACGGTTACAGGATGTGGCTCATATTCAAATTGGCCCCGAGCTGCGCCGAGGCGTCACCGAACTCAACGGCGAAGGCGAAGTAGCCGGCGGCGTGGTGATCATGCGTTTCGGTGAAAACGCCCTGGCAACCATTGAAGATGTACGGGCGAAACTGGAAGAACTGAAAAAAGGCCTGCCGGAAGGGGTTGAAATCGTCCCGGTCTATGACCGAGGCAGCCTGATCGAACGGGCGGTGGACACCTTGAAAGAGGCGTTGACCCAAGAGCTGATCATCGTTTGCGCCTTGGTCGCCTTGTTTTTACTGCATCTGCGTTCGTCCTTGGTAATCGTGATCACCTTGCCCTTGGGTATTCTGATGGCCTTCATTGCGATGAAATGGCAAGGCATGAACGCCAACATCATGTCGTTGGGCGGCATCGCGCTGGCGATTGGCGATATGGTCGATGGTGGCGTGGTGATGGTGGAAAACGCTCATAAACACCTGGCCGAAGCGGCCGAGAAAAAACAAGCCAAGTTGACTTCACAGGAACGCTGGGAAGCCATCGGCAATGCCTCCCGTGAGGTGGGTTCCGGATTGTTTTCGTCCTTGCTGGTGATCACCGTGTCCTTCCTGCCGATTATTACCATGGAAGCGCAGGAAGGCCGCTTATTCAGCCCATTGGCGTACACCAAAACCTATGCGATGGCCGCCGCCGCGATCTTGACCATCACGCTGGTGCCGGTGTTGATGGGGTATTTTGTGCGCGGCAAGATCATTCCTGAGCAAAAAAACCCGATTAATCGGATTTTGCATGCCATGCATTCGCCGGTTTTAAAAGTAGCGATGCGCTGGCGGGGTGCCACGCTGATCGTGGCGCTGCTGTTAATGGCCTCCACGCTTTATCCCTTATCCAAATTGGGCAGTGAATTCATGCCGCCGCTGGATGAAGGCGATATTTTATACATGCCCACCACCTTTCCCGGCATTTCCATCACCAAAGCCAGGGAAGTGTTGCAACAGACCGACAAGATCATCAAGACCTTTCCGGAAGTGCATCATGTGTTTGGCAAGATTGGCCGGGCTGAAACCGCCACCGATGCCGCTCCGTTGATGATGGTGGAAACTACCATCAAGTTAAAGCCACGCGATCAATGGCCCGATCCGAACAAGACTACCCGGCAACTGATGGATGAAATGGACAAGGCCATTCATTTTCCCGGTTTGGCCAACGCCTGGACCATGCCAATTAAAACCCGAATCGACATGCTCTCCACTGGCATCAAGACCCCGGTGGGTATCAAGGTGTCCGGTCCCGATCTGAATGTCCTGCAATCCCTGTCGCTGCAAATCGAACAGGCCATGAAAACCCTGCCGGATACGCTATCGGCCTACGGTGACCGGGCGGTTGGCGGTTATTTTCTGGATTTCGACATCAACCGCGAAGCCGCCGCGCGTTACGGCTTGACCGTCGGCGATGTGCAGGATGTGATTCAAAGTGCGATTGGCGGCATGAATATCACCGAAACTGTTGAAGGGCTGGAGCGCTATCCAGTCAATCTTAGGTATCCGCGCGATCTGCGGGATAACCCGGAAGCCTTGCGACGAGTGTTGATCTCCACCCCGACAGGCAGCCAGATTCCTTTGACATCGGTGGCAGACATCAACTTTAAACGCGGTACGGATGTCATCAAGACCGAGGATGCACGGCCCAATGCCTGGATTTATGTGGACCTTAAAATCTCCGACATCGGCGGTTATGTGGAGCAGGCAAAAAAGACCTTAGCCGAGACTGTCACGATACCCGCAGGTTATACCGTCACTTGGTCCGGTCAATTTGAATACATGGAACGGGCAGCGGAACGCTTGCGCATCGTGGTGCCCATCACGCTACTGCTGATTTTTATCCTGCTGTATACCGCCTTTCGTAATATCACCGAGCCGACTATCGTGATGTTGGCGATTCCATTTAGCCTGATTGGCGGAATTTGGTTCATCTACTGGTTGGGATACAACCTGTCGATTACCGTCTATGTCGGTTTTATCGCGCTGGCCGGCACGGCGGCGGAAACCGGGGTGATGGTGCTGAGTTTTATCGACATAGAGATCGATAAGCTGCGGGCGCAAAAGCAGGCGCCACTGACCGGCGAGGAAATCAGAGCGGCCAGCGAAGCCGCGACGGCTCTGCGTGTCAGGCCAGTAGCAATCACCTCGCTGGCCAACATCATCGGCTTGATACCCATCATGACGGCGACCGGCACCGGTGCGGACGTCACTCAACGCATCGCCGCCCCCGCGCTGGGCGGCATGCTGACCGTGTTGATACTTAGCCTTTTGGTGTTTCCGGTGATTTACAGCCTGGTGTTGCAGTTTCAAGAACGGTTTCGAACCTCATAGTCTTGAGAGGTTACTGATGCTTTCATCAATTGGTTAGGCTCACGGAGAAATTTGATATGGCTTCATGTTGTGAAAATAACTGCGCAATTGAGAAATTACGCGAACGACAACGTGGCACGCTTAAAGCCGTGCTCGTTGTTAATGCGGTTATGTTTGTCGTCATTGTCGGCGGAGCCGTTTACGGAAAATCAACGGCTCTGCTCTCGGACAGCCTGGACAATCTTGGCGATGCGTTGACATATGGCTTAAGCCTTTACGCCGTTTCTAAAGAAGCGACCACTAAGGCGAAAGTGGCCTTATTTAAGGGTAGTTTGATATTGATCGCGGCGTGTGTGGTCTTGGCGCAAATCATTCTGCGGCTGATTGAGCCTGTACTGCCATCTTACGAAATTATGGGCGCCTTCAGTTTGGCGGGCTTGGCGGCAAACTCGCTATGTCTGTTTCTGCTGTGGAAGCACAGAAATGAAGACATCAACATGAGCTCGGTATGGGAATGTTCAAGAAACGACATAGCGTCAAATCTATCGGTTTTTATCACAGCGGGAGCAGTTTGGTACTTTGAATCGGGATGGGCGGATATTGTCGTCGCATCCTGTCTTGTCATGCTGCTGCTGAATTCTTCATTCCGTGTTATCCGTTCCGCGCTCAAAGAAATTAATTATCCGAAAATTTAAACTATCTGGAAATCACCTATGAAAACAAAATTACTGATCACTTTGCTTTTAATGACAGGCTTACTAGCTGCCTGTAGCGAGATCAAGCCTCATTCGATGGATTTGGACCTGGCCGTACAGCATGAGGCATTGGTAAAACACTATGAAGAAACCGCTAAGGATATGCAGGCCAAGGTCCAGGAACACAAGACGCTGCTGAGCCAATACCAGGCAAAAAGCTATCTTTACGGTAAGCAAGCCGAAGGGTTTAAAGAACATTGCCAAGCATTGATCAATGCCTACGAAAAAGCGGTTGAGGAAAATTTGAATATGGCAAATCTGCATCGGCAGAAAGAGTGAGGGGGTGAGACATGGCTATCCGTTGGCATAAATCAATTCTAATCACCTTAGTCGGTGTGCTTTTCTTGCTGGAAGGGTGTGCCGTTACCCAGCCCGCATTCTACCGGGCGTCGGGATTGACGCCCAAATCCATCGGTCAGATTACATTACTGCCTGCCGTTGATGCGCGAATCGACCAGCAGGTCGCGGTTCCTCTCGAAGAACCCTTGCGCCAAAAGGCGGCAACGATCCTGAAGCGGAAAGGATACCCCGTGGTCTTGAGTAATTCGGGCGAGAGTGCTGCCCTGACGGGCGATAGTCTACGGGCCGCCGATCCTGCCTTGATAAAACGCCTTGGTCCGCCGGATGCACGCTGGATCATGGTCTTGGCCCTTATCGATCTCAATGTGGTTGGCAGCAACGATAAGGTGGAAGTGGCAGGCTTTCTATACGACAAGGAGAAGGGCTTGCTGCTATGGCGGGACAGCACTATTTGTTTGGTCGGGGATGGCGGCATTTTGGGCGGGCTAATAAACGATAAAAGGGTCGATCTAGCGGTTTCGACCGCAGTGGATTCGTTATTGGGCAGTATTCCGGAATAGGGGCTTGTTTTGATAATCCCACGTTGCCACCGGTCGTTATCTCTACCGTCACCGATATGGTTAAAGGGAGGTGGGTCATGATGAATACATGGCACAAGCTATCGGCAATCGAAACCGCAGGCCTTCTTGCGACCGATATGGAACAGGGACTTTCCACCGAAGACGCGAAAAACCGACTTGCTCGATATGGGCAAAATAAGCTGCATAAGGGCAAGCGATTTTCGGCTTTGCTGATTTTTATCAGCCAGTTTAAAAGTCTCGTTATTTGGGTACTGATGGGTGCAGCGGCCGTTTCCGTTGCACTCGGTGAAGTCATCGACGGTATTGCCATCATCGCTATCGTGATCTTGAATGCGGTCATTGGCTTTCTCCAGGAGTATCGGGCCGAGAAAGCGGCAGCCGCACTCGCTCGTTTAACAGCGCCGCATTGCCGAGTGATTCGGGATGGCCATAGCCTGGTGGTCACCACGTCTGAGGTCGTTCCTGGTGATCTACTGTTACTCGAAGCGGGCGATTTGGTTGCGGCGGATGCCCGCCTTATTCAAGCCTCCGTGTTTCGTGTCAATGAAGCCCCGCTCACGGGGGAATCGCAAGCCGTGCCTAAGTTTACCGTTAGTCTGGTATTGGACACACCGCTGGCTGAGCGGCGCAATATGGTTTTTCTCGGGACCAGTGTGACCAGTGGTTCCGCTCGCGCAGTGGTGGTCAACACCGGCATGGAAACCGAACTGGGTCGCATCGCGAAACTGCTCGAATCGGCCGAAAGTGGAGAAACCCCTTTACAACGCCAACTGGAGCGGGTTGGGCGCCTGTTGTTGATGGCGTGTTTCGGCATCGTCGGCTTGATTTTTGGTCTGGGATTATGGCGAGGCATCGCCCCCTTTGAACTGTTCTTAAGTTCGGTGAGCCTTGCGGTCGCGGCGATTCCCGAAGGATTGCCGGCGGTGGTAACGATTGCGCTGGCTTTGGGTGTACAGCGTATGGTTCAGCGTCATGCCTTGGTACGACGTCTGGCTTCGGTCGAAACATTGGGCCGTGCGCAGGTGATTTGTACCGACAAGACCGGTACGCTGACGATGGGTGAAATGACGGCCCGCAAGTTGATTACCTCAAAAAGCCTCTATCACGTCACCGGCGAAGGTTACGCCACGGAAGGCGCATTCTTTGCCGGCAACGTGGAAAGCCTACCATCGGAAAGCCCCGAACTATTCGCCTTGCTGCGAGCATCGGCTGCATGCAACGATGCCGAACTCAATGTAATCGATGGTCGGTCCACTGTAATAGGTGACCCTACCGAGGGGGCGTTATTGGTGGCCGCCGAGAAAGCGAATATTGCCCGGTCTGCCATTGAAACGGAGATGCCGCGTTTGGCGGTTATCCCTTTTGATTCCGAACGTAAACGCATGAGCGTTATCCGCCGTCAGGCCGGTCAACCCTGGGCCTTTGTCAAAGGCGCTCCCGAAGAGATTCTCAGCCGCTGCACCTTGATCCGTACCGATCAAGGCATCAAGGAACTGACAGAAAACGACCTCACCCGATTCCTACAGGCTAACACCTTACTGGCAAACGATGCCTTGCGAGTGCTGGCCGTGGCAGAGCGTCCACTAGAAGGCATCCATTTCGGTGCGGGCGTATTCGGTAGTGATGTCGAGATCGAACAGCAGCTTATTTTGTTGGGACTCGTTGGTTTACAAGACCCGCCTCGTGGCGAAGCCAAAGAGGCTGTGGCTAAGTGTAAACGGGCTGGTATCAAAACCGTAATGATCACAGGCGATCATCCGGATACGGCACGAGCCATCGGCTGCGAATTAGGGATTATAGATAAAGGCGATGAAGTTTTGATTGGTGCTGAGATAGACCACTTGGACGATGCTGAGCTAAAGGAACGCGTACCGCATGTTTCGGTGTATGCACGGGTAACCGCCGAGCATAAACTGCGTATCGTGCGGGCATGGAAAGCGACTGGTGCGGTTGTCGCGATGACGGGAGACGGCGTGAACGATGCGCCTGCAATCAAAGAGGCATCCATCGGCATTGCTATGGGCATTACCGGTACGGAAGTGACCAAAGAAGCCGCCGACATGATTGTCGCTGATGACAATTTTGCATCCATTGTCGCCGCCGTTGAAGAAGGACGAGGCATTTATGACAACATCGCCAAAACGCTAGCCTACCTGCTGGGCAGTAGCACCGGCGAGTTATTGGTGATGTTGGGCGCCGTGCTGCTGGGTTGGCCATTACCGCTTTTACCGCTACATCTTTTGTGGATCAACTTGGTCACCGATGGTTTTGCGGCCTTGGCCCTTTCCACCGATCCAATTGATCCAGGAGTATTGAACCGTCCGCCTCGCCAGGCTCAGTCCCAGTTACTCAACCGGCATTTGTTTTATCTGACTTTATTCACCGGTTTATTAGCCGCGAGCGTCACGCTCGGCGTGTTTGCCTATGAACTGCATGTAGTCGGCAATACGCTTGATCAAGCTCGCGATGCCGCCTTTACCGCTCTGGTGATTACCGGTTTGCTGCGTGCCTTCGGTGCGCGAAGCGAACAACGCGTCATCTGGCAAATCGGTTTGTTCTCCAATTTGCGCTTGTTTTTGATTGTCGCCGTGTGTTTCAGCTTACAGTTGGCAATACACCATGTTCCGATGCTGCAAACCCTGTTTCAGATCAAATCGGTGTCGTTGCATCAGTGTGTCGTCTGGATCGGGGTTGGATTTATACCCTTGGCAATTTTAGAGTTCAGAAAAATCCTGCTGAATCGAGCCAAAAAGTTTGCTTAGCACGATGAAAACCGAGCAATCACGCCGCCATCGGCCTAAAAAAGCGAAATCGCCACAAGCGATGTCCACCAATCGTTTTATCCACCGAAAAATTCTGACCCGATTGTTTTTAGGCTGGTTGTTCCTGAGTGTAACGGTAGGCGGTTCCATTTTATGGCTGGAGATCAAGAGAGCCGAGCAATCAGTTCATGTCCTTGCGCTGAAGGAATCAGCGATATTCAGCGGGGCATCGGCCCATAATCTGGAACAACTCGATGGCCAATCAACCGAACATCTGAGGCAGTTGGCTGAACAACTGGTTAGCCAGCATTTTCTGATTGTCGAATTGTATGATGGCAACAAACAATTAAAACTCGAAGCCGTTCGCCAAGGACAGGAATTGGTCGAGCAGTTTATCGATCAATATCGCCATCAATTTCCAAAGGCCGACGAGTTTACTCATGACCTCCATTTTATTCATGGACAGTTGTGGTTAGTCACGCTGGTTCCGCTACGTGGCGATCAAGATTCGCCGATGGGTTATTTCGAAGGGGTTTATCAGGTTGATCCGGAAACGTTTGCCACGTTGAAGCAAAACCTAATCCGTATGCTGGCCTTCGTGACGCTAGGCATTTTCGTTACCAGCCTTTTGATGTATCCGATTGTCCTGACCCTCAATCGGGGCGTCATTAGGCTTTCCGGCGAACTATTGCAAGGCAATCTTGAACTGATGAATGTACTGGGTTGTGCCATCGCAGAGCGTGATTCGGAAACCAACCATCATAACTATCGGGTAACTTATTACGCGCTTCGACTTGGCGAAGCGATCGGACTGCCTGAAGAAAATATGCGCGATCTAATTGCCGGAGCTTTTTTGCATGATGTCGGCAAGATCGGCATCCGCGATCCGATTTTACTGAAACCGGAAAAACTGACAGCGGATGAATTCGAGGTTATGAAAACGCATGTGGCATTAGGCGTGGAAATTCTAAATAAATCGCACTGGTTAACCGGTGCGCGGGATGTCGTGGAGTTTCATCATGAGAAATATGACGGCAGCGGATACATTCAAGGTCTAAAAGGGGAGGCCATTCCACTGAACGCACGAATATTTGCTATCGGGGATGTGTTTGACGCGCTGACCTCGCAACGTCCATACAAGGAAGCCTGGACCTTAGTCGATGCTATTTCCAATCTCGTAAAAGAGGGCGGCAGCCACTTTGACCCTCAACTGGTAACGATTTTTGCCAAGATTGCCCCGCGTCTTCATCAAGAGGTGAATGATTTAGACGAATCTCAACTGGAGGCAATGCTACAACGCCTCGTTGGCGAACACTTCTTGAATACAGCGTTTAAGGCTCGAAAGGCAAGGTATGACGTTGCTCGCAGATCGGCGTAAGAGTTGACCCAATACGGTGCATTAGCACCTTTGCTTGCACCAGTATTACGCAATTAGCCACGAGAGTATGTAAAAGACGAGTTTAACTCCTTGATTTTAAGGATGGCACTATTTGTGCTTGAAAAATAAAGATTTATAGATTGGATTGATGTTATTTTTCATTTATTCATCACTCCACGAACTATAAAAACAGGCCAAAATTAACGATTAATAACAACTAAATCTGGAGAAAATCTATGAAAACAAAATTATTGATTACTTTACTGTTGGGTACCGGCCTCTTGGTCGCATGCAGCGAGATGAACCCTCACCCAATGGATATGACCCAAGCTGTACAAAGCGCAACGACCAAAGCTGATCACGAAGCATTGGCCAAACATTACGAAGAAGCCGCAAAAGAACTACAGCTAAAAGTGGAAGAGCACAAAAAACTGCTTAGCCAATATCAAGCGAAAAGCTATCTTTACGGCAAGCAAGCCGACACCTTGGTAAGTCACTGCCGAGTGTTGATCAATGCCTATGAAAAGGCGGCTGAAGCCAATTTAAGTATGGCGGCAATGCATCGTCAGATGTAAACAGTAAGTCTTTTCGTCAAAATCGACGCACATTAACCTAGGCAAGATGGGCTAAGGTAACGCGGCCCATCTTATTCGGTAAACCTCCCAACTCAAGCGGGTTCCAGCTCTATTTTTACCTTTTTCCCGAGAGCGGCGGCGGCGCTCACTAAGGTTGTAAGGGTTAAACTGGTATCCTCTTCATCCAGTAACCTATTCAGCGATGCTCTGCTGGTGTGCATTTTTTTTGCCATTGCTGTTTTGCTCAGCTTAAGCGAAGACATGCCTTCTGAAATTTGCCAGGCAATAATCCGTTTGGTTGCAACGGCGGTTACGTCTTCGAGAATTGCTTCATCGCTGAGAAAATCGTCAAAGCTGCTGCCGATATGAGGATTCTCTTCGTGTTGACTGTTCATTTCTTCCCCCGTAATGCTTTCAATCGTTGTTTTGCCAGATCAAGCTCTGGCTTCGGTGTTTTTTGATTTTTCTTGATAAAACCATGCAACAAAATCATCGTTTGGTTGACGATGACAAACAGAACTCGCGCTATCCGATTATCCAGCTTAGTTCTGACTTCCCAAATATCGCCTTCAAGGTGATCGACTAAAGGCATGCCGAGAGGCTAACCGAATTGCACCGTTTTAATATCTTCGCCAATCGTTTTTCTATCTTGAGCCGATAACGCTTTCAACCATTCTCTAACCGGTTCGCTGCCGGTTTCAGTTGCAAAAAATCTAACAGAAAGGATTGGATTCATTCGCGTAGCGTATCAATATTGGTACGCATAAGCAAGTCGCTCTATATCCGATAGGACAACCGTTTGTAAATCACGGCTGATTGATAGTTGTCGGATTTTTCAATATTTGTGTCATTAGTTTTTCACTAATTTGGCACACTTTTCATTTTTTATGTCACCTGTTGGGTGACACAAAAGGTGAAAAACGGTCGATTGATTTTGAAGTGATTTTTCATTATTTGTGTCACGCAGTACACCCACTTGTGACACAAATAATGAAATGTTCCGGATTTTGTGCCACAAATATTGAAAAATTTCCTGTCTAAGAATCTGGAAACAGTGGTTAGATTTCGGACGACAAGTTTCCAAGTATTTATCCGAAATCTATAGGTTTGACAGTTCAAGAACGGACACAGCAGAGCGCGAAGTGCTATAACTAATGATCCGCTTCTCGCAACATTTCTGCCATGTCTCGGTTTGCAGTGACGGCCTGCTGGTAAAGATCAATCACTTCTTGGCTGTGCGCTTTAAGATCATTTGCGTGTCTACCATAAACGTAACGCTGCGACTCAAATTGGCTGAGATATTCTTTATGTTCCTCAATCTTGGTCTGTAATTCGTTGGCCTCGTCTTCGAAGTGTTTGGCTAATGCCTCATGCTGTATAGCCAGGTCAGTATCCATGGCGTGAGGCTCCATGAAGCTACAAGCAGATAATATGGATTCAGCTAAAACTAAAACAATCAGTGATTTTAATGTCATGGTTATCTCCAAAGGTATCTTGAAATGGTGATGTCTAGGTGCTTTGACGATGTTAAAGCGCCCTTTATTGAATTCAGGCCACTTAAAAGGCCGTATTTTTGGGGTGAAGTAATCTCAATCCGTTGGCTACAACCAATAGGGAAGCGCCCATGTCGGCTGCTATGGCTTCCCATAAGGTCGCCACACCGGCAAAGGCCAAAACGGCGAACGCGGCCTTGATCGTCAGCGCAAAAGCAATATTCTGTCGAATAATTGCCAGTGTTCTTCTGGAATGCCCAATCAGCCAAGGCAGCTTGGAAAGGTCATCACCCATCAGGGCAATATCGGCTATTTCGATGGCCGCAGCCGACCCTAACACCCCCATGGCAATCCCCAGATTGGCCCGTCCCAGCGCCGGGGCGTCGTTAACGCCATCACCGATCATCGCTACCTGTCCGTATTTCTCGACCATTTGACTGACGATCTCCACTTTATCGGCCGGCAATAATTCGGCGTGTACCTCATCGATGCCAATTTGGGTCGCTATGTTAGTGGCCGTCACCCGATTGTCACCGGTCAACATGACCAGATGTTTGATGCCCGTCTGTCTCAGCGCTTGCAAAATCGATCTGATGTCGGCGCGAGGCTGATCGGCAACGGCAATGAGGCCGCAAATATGCCGATCATTGCCAATGGCAATCACGGTTTGCCCCGTTTGTTCAAGGGCAATCGCTTTTTCACTGATTTCCGGTATTTCCTGACTACGTTCCAATAAATAGCGACGCGATCCCAGCCAGTAATTAGTGCCATTAAATAGCCCGGTTACCCCCTTACCCGGCAGAACCGTCACGTTGTCGGCACTGGCAACACGGATGCTCCGATTTTCCACGTATTGTAAAATGGCTTTCGCCAGCGGATGATTGCTGCGAGCTTCCAATGCGGCAGCGCGACTTAACAGCTCTTCTTCGCTATGCCCATTAAGCGGATAAACGCCCGTCACTACTGGCTCACCGCTAGTCAGCGTACCGGTTTTATCAAACGCAAAGGCCTGAATAGTGGCAGGTGCTTCGATATATGTGCCGCCTTTAATCAAAATGCCTTGCCGAGCGGCACAGGCCAATGCTGCGACAATACTGACAGGTGTAGAAATGACTAATGCACATGGACAGGCGATGACTAGCAAGACCAACGCGTGATAAAACCATTCATTCCAAGACCTTTCAAAAAACAATGGTGGAATGATGCTCATCGCCAACGCCACCACCATCACAGCCGGGGTATAAACACGCGCGAACTTCTCCACCCATTGCTCGATTTCGGCTCGCTTACTATGGGCTTCACCGACCAGACGGGTAATCTGTGCCAGTGTGGTATCCGAAACCAGCTTGGTAGAGCGAATTTCCAACGTTCCTTCGCCGTTGATACTGCCGGCAAATATTTCATCGCCCTCTTGCTTGGCAACCGGCATGCTTTCTCCGGTAATCGGCGCCTGATTGACTGCGCTGTAACCTGAAATTACGTTGCCATCCAGGGGAATCTTATCGCCGGGCGCTAATATGAAGCGGGTACCTATATTCACTTCTGAGGCGGGCACTACATGTTCCTGTCCGGATTCATCCTTGACCGTCACCGTCGAAGGGGCTAAATCCAGCAACGCTTCTACCGCGTGACGGGCACGGCCAATACTCCAGCTTTCAATCGCGAGGGACAGGGCAAACAAAAAGCTCACGGTGGCTGCTTCAAACCACTCATCAATGAACATGGCACCGATGACGGCAATCGTCATCAACAAATTCATATCGGCACGTAGGCGTTTCAAGGCATAAAAGGCTTTCACAATCACATGCCGAGCACCGCAAGCAACGGCCAGACCAAAGGCTATTTTTTCAGGCAGCGGCATCGCCTGCTGAGCGTGTGCATTCAATAAGCTTCGCAGATAGTCAGCGACCACATCCCATCGCAATATTCCGTTTTCCTGCAAGCTGAAAACGGTTTGCAGATTGACTAAGCCTTCGGCCATGATGACATGAATCATCATGCCAGCCAGGACAAACAAACCGCTGAGCACGGTATATACGGTCTTCGAGCGATGCAGTTGTTTGACATCAACATCGGCTTGACCGGCTCGCCAGCGAGTTGCCTTCATACCCGTTGCAGCAACGGCTTTGATGATGGTTTTTTCAGTCACAGGTGCGGCATCAGACAACAGCGTCATGCGCCCGTTTAATACGTCAAAAGCCAACTTGTCACTGCCGCCCACTAACGGCCCTATCGCGCTTTTTAACGTGGCCACTTCTTCAGCACAATCCAAACCCTCGATTTTGAACGTGGTACCAGAGGAAGGTAGCGGCGTCGGCTGGTGGCCATCCGGTTTTTCGCCAGGACAGCAACAGGATTTTTCTGATTGATTGCACGAACTCATTTTTCAATCCTCATTAAAAGCTACCCGTGTATGTGTTGACATCGCTGTTCCGGCCAATTCATCCTTGCGATGCGCAAGACAATAAAGAATCGGTAATACCAGCAACGTCAGCATTGTTGATGACAGGATGCCCCCAATGACTACGGTGGCTAGCGGACGCTGAACCTCGGCACCGGTGCCGGTGGCAATAGCCATCGGTATAAAGCCAAACGACGCCACCAATGCTGTCATCAATACAGGACGCAAGCGTGTCAGAGCACCCTGTACAATTGCCTTATCCAGCGACATGCCTTCATCGCGCAGGCTGCGGATAAAGGCAATCATCACCAGACCATTCAACACAGCGACCCCAGACAAGGCGATAAATCCCACCGCCGCCGAAATCGACATCGGAATATCGCGCAACCAGAGGGCAACCAAACCACCGGTCAATGCAAACGGAATGCCGCTAAAAACCAACAGCCCGTCCTTGGCATTTCCAAACATCATGAACAACAAGGTAAAAACCAATATCAAGGATATTGGCACCACAAGTTCCAGGCGCTGTGTGGCTGATTGCAGTTGCTCGAACTGTCCACCCCAAGTAGTCCAGTAACCTGGCGGTATCTTGATTTGTTGATTAAGGTGTCCCTGTGCATCGGCTACGAACGAGCCGATGTCACGGCTACGCACGTTGGCGCTGACCACGATCCGACGCTTGCCGTTTTCACGGCTGATCTGATTGGGTCCTGGCGCTAACTCCAGTTTGGCAACTTCGGCCAGTGGAATATAAGTCGTTCGTCCGTCAATGCCTTGACCGAGTGGCAAAGCAATCGGCAAACGCTTAATAGCTTCAATATCACTACGTAAATGCTCTGGTAGGCGAACGATGATGTCGAAACGGCGGTCGCCTTGAAACACCATACCGGCCTCTTTTCCGCCAATCGCAATAGCCACGACATCCTGCACATCCCCCACATTCAAGCCATAGCGTGCAGTTTTTTCCCGGTCAATATTGACCGTCAACACAGGCAAGCCCGTCGTTTGCTCGACTTTCACCTCGGAGGCGCCGGGAATGTTGGTCATGACCGACGCAATTTTTGTGGCCGTGTTATTCAACACATTCATATCATCCCCAAACACCTTGACCGCAACATCGCTACGTACGCCTGAAATCAGCTCGTTTACGCGTAGTTGTATGGGCTGAGAAAATTCGTACAGGTTACCAGGGTGTTTTTTGACTTCCGCCTGTATTGCCGCTAGCAGTTCGTCCCTTGGTTTTCTGGGTTCAGGCCACTGCTCTTCAGGCTTGAGCATGATATACCCATCCGAGATATTCGGCGGCATCGGGTCGGAAGCGATCTCGGCTGTGCCGGTTCGTGAAAACACGCGCTCGATTTCCGGGAACTGCTGCATCAAGGTTTCTTCGATATGCTGCTGCATGGCGACGGATTGCGACAGACTGGTGCCGGGCGTGCGTGCCACGCCAATCGAGAAATCGCCTTCATTCAAGCTAGGTACAAATTCACTGCCCATCCGTGTACCTAAAAGGCCAGACAAAATCACCGCAACAGTCGCAAAAGTTAAAACCACGGGTTTGTTGGTCATCACTTTATCCAGTGCTGGCGCATAACAGCGTTTGGCTGTTTGCATGAGTACATTTTCGTTTTCGGTAACTTTATCGCCGATGAAAAGCGCCACTGCGGCCGGAATAAACGTTATCGACAGTATCATGGCGCCGACCAATGCAATCACCACCGTGAAAGCCATCGGATGGAACATCTTGCCTTCCACGCCTGTCAGCGCAAAAATCGGCAAATACACCACAATGATGATCAATTGGCCGAACAATAACGCTCGACGGGATTCTTTGGACGCTACAAATACCTCATGAAAGCGTTCTTGCTGGGTCAATGCCCGACCACGTTCAGCCTGGGCATGGGCAAGCCGTCGCGCACAGTTCTCGACTATGACGACAGCACCATCAATGATGATCCCAAAGTCGAGCGCACCCAGACTCATCAAGTTGGCGCTCACCTGATAGGTCACCATGCCGGTAAACGTGAATAGCATGGACAACGGTATGACCATTGCGGTGATGATGGCCGCACGGATGTTGCCAAGGAACATGAACAGAATCGTGATGACCAGAATAGCGCCTTCAATTAAGTTCTTTTTGACCGTGTCGATGGCTTTATCGACCAATACCGTCCGGTCATAGACAGTCACGGCCTGCACCCCTTCGGGCAGCGTGCGGTTGATTTCCGCCATTTTTTTATCCACCGCTTGCGAGACGGCTCGGCTGTTCTGACCGATCAACATAAAGACTGTACCCAGCACGACCTCACGGCCGTTTTCGGTGGCGGCTCCAGTGCGCAATTCTCGGCCAATCTCGACTTCGCCAACATCACGAATACGGATAGGCACGCCCTGCACATTACTGAGAATGATGTTACCAATATCCTCCATCGAACTAACCTGACCCGGCACACGGATCAAATACTGTTCGCCGTGCTTCTCAATGTAACCGGCACCGACATTGTTGTTGTTGCGATCCAAGGCAGTCACAATGTCCTGTAAAGCCAGACCGTAGGATGCGAGTTTTTCCGGAATCGGTGCAACCTGATATTGCTTGGCGTAACCGCCAATGGAATTGATTTCGGTAACCCCCGGTACATTGCGCAATTGCGGTTTGATGATCCAGTCCTGGATTTCACGCAAATCAGTTGCGGTATAAGTGGTGCCGTCTGGCTTTCTGGCATCGTCTTTAGCTTCGACAGTCCAGAGGTAAATCTCCCCTAAACCTGTGGCTATGGGACCCATCGCCGGTGTAACGCCGGGAGGCAGTCTATCCTTGGCTTGCTGGATGCGCTGATTGACCAGTTGCCTTGCGAAATAGATGTCGGTACCGTCTTTGAAAATCACCGTGATCTGAGACAGACCATAGCGCGATAAAGATCGCGTCTGCTCCAAATTAGGCAGGCCCGCCATGACCGTCTCCATGGGATAGGTAATGCGCTGCTCGGTTTCCAATGGTGAATAACCGGGCGCCGTAGTATTGATCTGCACCTGAACATTGGTAATGTCCGGCACAGCATCGATGGGGAGTTTTTGAAAGTTGTAGACACCCAGCGCGGCCATGCCGAATATGCACAGCATGATCAACCAGCGATGGTCTATGGCGATACGAATGATACGTTCGAACATGTCAATTTCTCCGTATCAATCCGAATCTTCGGCGTTCTTTTTACTGAGCTCTGCCTTGACGATGAAACTGCCATTGACCGCGTACTCAGCGCCCGGTTTGAGTCCGGACACAATCTCGGTAACTTTGCCATCGGTTAATCCGGTTGTCACCGGTTGAGCAATAAAACCACCGGGGACACGAGCAAGAATCGTCGACTTGTCGTTAACCGTTTGGATTGCCTCGGTCGATACAGCGACTGGCACTTCGGTTTCTTTGGCTACCAAGCCAACCGTGATGAACAAGCCCGGTCGCCAGACCATGTCAGGGTTATCGAGTGTTACGCGTGCCGTGGCGGTTCGGGTTTGCTCGCCCATCAGTGAGCCGACGTAGGACACGGCACCTGAGGCGGTAGAGTCGAGCGCAGTCGCTTTGATCGAGACCTTGGCACCGACGCGAACCAGATTGAGATCGTTTGCGGATACGATGATGTCGGCCCAAACGGTCGATAAGTCAGAAATGGTAAAGATGCTGGTATCTTCCTTGACGGCTTCGCCCAAGGCGATATGCTTTTCGACCACCATGCCGTCGAACGGCGCCCGAATTTCATAGCGGTTGAGTGGGCCGTCACTGGCTGATACCGTCGGACTTGCGCCAAGTGCTATCAATTTCTGCTGGGCATTTTGAACGGCGATTTCCATTTCCCGCATCGCCTGCTGGGCTTGCAGGTAATCCTGCTCCGCAGAGATTTTCGCCTCCCACAAGTGCTTTTCACGAGCAAAGGTGTTACGGGCTAATTCCAGCCGTTTTTGTGCCGACAATAACTCACTGCGCTGTTCGGACAGTGCGGTACTGGCAATCACCGCGATAACCTGCCCCTTTTTGACTTGTTGCCCCAAGTTGGCGGAAACATGCTCGACCACCCCGGCAAGGCGCGGTACGACATGCGATGTCTTGTCTTCATTGAAGCGAATTTCACCAGGAAGGGTTGTCAGGCTTTTGATATGGGCTGCACCTGCGGTCTGAATTGAAATACCTGTTTCGGCGATTTGCTGATCGGTCAGTGCTACAAATTCGCCTTCGTGCAACACCTCCCCACCACCCGAATCTTGAGTCTGCTTTGTTTCGTTGGAAAGCTCGCGATTATCATCGCCTTGGGCAATCTGCGCTTTAGCTTCCGCGTGGCTTTCTTCGACCTGTTCGTCAGCTTCCGATTTCGTCTTATCAATGCCCAGAATGAGTATGCTGAGCACTATCCCCAGGAGAATAATGGAAGCAATAGCGATAAGTTGTTTCTTGGTGATGTTATTCATGGGGATACCTCTGGCTGGCTATTTGCCAATGTCTCGTTCATGCCGCTGCCGACCAGGCGTTCCACGTTGGCCACGGACTTGTGATATTCGGCCAAGGCCAGTAAATACTGATTTTTAGCGCCAAACAGCGTGCGTTGCGCATCGAGCACGTCCAGAAAACCGAATTTACCCATACGATAACCTTCGTAAGCGGCGTCATAAGCACTTTGGGCACCGGGCAAAATGTCTTGCTGCAAGGTCATGACTTCGGAATGGGCGGCATCTAAAGTTTGATAGGCTGTGTTCAGTGCCGTGGCAATGCGTATCTCGACACCCCGATATTCTTCTTCCGCTTTGGTCAAACGATGCTCGGCTTCTTGAATACGGCCTTGATTGCGGTCAAATACCGGCAATGGCACCGAAAAACCAACGACTAAAGCGTAATCACCCGGCATCAGATATTTACTGGCACCTACAGTCGCGGTGACATCTGGAATGGCTTTGGATTTTTCCATCGTGATGAGTGCCTGACGTTGGGTGATTTCGGTGGCCCAACGGGCTAAATCCGGATTTTTGGAGAGGCGTTGCACCAATGAGTCCAGAGAAGCCAGTGCCTGGATGTTTTCCAAATTACCGCTCACCGCCTCAAAACGCGGTGTCGTACTGCCCCAGCCAGCGGCTAAACGCTTGCGGGCGGCATCCAGTTCTTTCTGGGCTCGCATCAGCTCAATTTGCACCGAAGCGCGAGCAACTTTGGCCTTGGTTTCCTCAACGGGCGATACCTTGCCTGCCTGTACTCGCGCCGAGGTCGTTACAGTCGTCTGAGTGGCCAATTCATGAATTTGCTGTGTTAGCGCCAAGCGCTGTTGAGCTGCCAGCACATCCACAAAGGCCTGCGTGACTTGGGTGAGTACATCTGCCCGCTTGGTTTCGTAATCCCAATCGGCTAATTGTTTGGTTAGCGATGCCGCTTCCATGCGGGCGATGCGCTTACCGCCCAATTCGATCAATTGACTGAGTTCCAAGGTGACGACATCGCCATCGAAACCCGTGATTACTTTATTACCAAAGTTCGACGCATTGGCATTGAAGGTGGGATTGGGGAACAACCCGGCTTGGAGGGTGGCTGCTTCCTGTGCGCGGCTCTCCCAGGAAAAGGCGGAGAGTTCGGGGTTTTGGGTTAGCGCTAAAGCCAAGACTTGAGACAAAACCAGGGAGCCGGTCGGTTCCTCAACGGTTTGCCGACTGGAACCGTTTGCACCCTGATCGCCTGATTGAGCCGGCAATGGCGTGTTGTCTGCTGGACTCGCATCGACCGAGCCGGCAGTGATCAATAAACACAGTGCAACGCCAAGTGGCCGCACATAATTTGAGAACATGGAAAATTTCTCCGTAGCATAGAAGTAACGTCAGCACAGACACAGGTGAACCTGCGCCTTTGGCTGGTGAGTTGCGGCTAGGAGAGGTGGCTAAATCAGTAAAACGGTGCTGCGCAGCGCAAGCAGTCGGGAATCGGTAAACGGGGGGGCGAAAAATGCCGGCTGCCGAATGATGACTCTGGCATAAACAACCAAGAGTGAGATCAGGAAAAATACCGGCAGAAGACCAATATCAGGCGCTATTTTTGATAAATTCGTCAATTGTAGGGGAATATGATCATCACCATCGATAGGGATGTCAGTGCAAGGCGACGAGCAGGGATCACCGTCATCGCTCGTAAGAGCATTGGTCTCATCGTTGAAACGAGTGACAGAATTTATACTAGCGAATTGGTCATTTCCAGTCTTCTCTACAGCAATATGACCATCAGCACCAAAACATAGCACAAAGGCCGACACATCTCGATGGCCCAGGCCAAAATGACCAAGCACCGCGAGTATCAGCACAATAGAGAGCCAAATTTTAGAGTGTCGCAAAGCATTCATTTTTTAAAGCTACACCAAATGAATCTAAATGACAATGACTTAACTGTTTTTTAGTATTTCTTGGTTTTGAGACCTAACAGGCTGTTGAAGAACGTATGTATATTTCACGCTGAGGCAGAATTTTCAGAGGCGATGTAAACAATGATGAATTCGAATTCGTTGAAAATTACAGTCAATACAAGGGCAGACTCGCAAGCGGCATTGGCTACAAGCCGTTTCATTCATCGAAAAATTCTGACTCGTTTATGTCTTGGATGACTTTTTCTTAGTGTGACAATCGGCGGCACTGTCTTGTTTGCCCAGTATGTTTTGGCGGGTGCCTGAGAATTTGGCGATGCGTTGGAAGAACGTTAGAAACCCTATCAGATGGTGACCAATCAGATATTGAAAAAAGCCAATAGGCATGCTAGCGTAATGACCTTAGTTTTTTTGGATAAAGTTTTTGTTGTCAACGCTTCGTGCTCATCGCCATAGTCATTACCGGTCTATTTTGATTTTGGTAATGATGGTCAGCTGGCTATTCATGCTGGTGACGTCGACGTGCGCCATGCCTATGCCGGTTCAGCTTCCTGCTGTTGATGCGATGCCGGTCGGCTGTTCAGAGTCCATGCATCACTCTGAGCAAACAAAACACTTTTCCTCGCAAGCTCAGGACTGCGTTCTTAAATCCTGCCCAGACTCTCAACCCAATCCGACTTTCAATATCAAAATCGATAAACCGGAAATCCCGTTGTTTATTGCATGTCTGGTATGGTTAATCGGCTGTTTGTTTAGCTACCGCCCACCTCAACTGATATTCAATCGGATAAGGCCGCCTATTGGCAAGCCGATTCCGTTGTTTTATCGTTTTTGCACACTCCTGAATTAGTCATTTCTCCCAGGTAACCCTCGCCTTGTTGGCGTGATAGAGCTTCATGCTTTGGCGTGAGCCTGTGTTTCCTTGTTTGGAGAAAATGATGTACCCCTTGTTATACCCCTCGCCCCTTGATCGGGTGTCTTGGCCCTATTGGGCGCTCGGTTGTTATCTGATGATTTTCATCAGCATAGTCCATGCCGACGAAACGATTTTATCCATTGAACAGGCCGTTCAACTAGCTCAGGCGGGCAATCCCGGTCTTGCTGAAATTAAAGCGCGCGCTGAGGCACTGGCGGCTATTCCTTCGCAGGAAGGTGCACTTCCAGACCCAACGCTTAATTTCGATACACTGAATGTCCCAACCAGTAGCTTCAGTCTTCACAAGGAAGACATGACCATGATGGATGTCGGCGTCAGTCAGACAATTCCCTTTCCGGGTAAGTTGGCCTTGAAGGAACAAGCGGCGGAACAGGAAGCCCTGGCCGCTGCCGATTCGGTAGATGTCGCCCGTTTGCGTCTGGTTCGTGATGTCAAACAGGCCTGGTGGCGCTTGTTTTATTACGATAGGGCCATCAATGTCATTGCCGAAAGCGAACAATTTTTTCAGCAACTGATCGATACCGCCCAATCCCGCTACAAAGCGGGTCAGGGGCAACAGCAGGATGTGCTGCTGGCCCAATTGGAACTCTCGAAACTCAAGGATGAAAAAATCGAGCTGATCAGCATGCGCCACAGTACCGGTATTCAGCTCAACACATTGCTTAGCCGCAACTCCGATACCTTGATAAAACTACCTGACCAAGCCGAGATCAAAACCCCGGTCTTGGTGGTTGCGGATTTGCAAACACAAGCCATGGAACATAGCCCGCTGTTTGAGCAGCATCGCAAAATGCTCGGTGCCGCCAAGACCCGCATTGAAATCGCCGAAAAGGATTTCTATCCCGATCTGACTCTGGGTGCGGGTTATGCAGTCAGGCAAAACACGCCGTCCGGCGAATCGCGTAGCGATTTTGCCAGTGTCAAACTCAGTATCAATTTGCCAATCTATGCCGAGCAAAAACAGGCCAAGGCGGTCGATCAACGCAATAGTGAATTATTGCAGGAGCAGTACGCCTTGCAGGACGAGCACAACAAAGTCCATGGTGAAATTGCTGCCAATACCGCCCAATACCTGCATGCAAAACAGCGGTTAGCGTTATTCGAGCATGAAATCATTCCTCAAGCGCAGCAGACTGTCAGCTCTTTGATGGCCGGGTATCCCGTCGGCAAAGCTGACTTCAGTAACTTGCTCCGCACCCAGCTGAGCTTGTTTCAGTATCAAAGCCAATATTGGAAATCATTGGTCGAAACCCAGCAATTGCTGGCGGAATTATCGAATTTAATTGGCGAGGAACTGACTCATGACTAAGCAAGCCATTCTGGTCAGTATATTGACCATGATCATCGGAATCGCCGGCGGCTTTTGGCTGGCGAATAAGCCGCAATCCATGGAAAAGACTGTGTCGGTCGCAGAGCATAAACCACGGTTTTATCGGCATCCGATGAATCCAAAAGTGACGTCTTCGACACCAGCAAAGGATGAAATGGGCATGGATTATCTACCCGTGTATGCCGATGAACTTTCGCCGACATCCCAACCGAACAAAGGGCGCATTCTGTATTACCGCCACCCCATGGGGGCCGCAGACACATCGCCGGTACCGAAAAAGGACGAAATGGGCATGGATTATCTGCCGGTTTACGAAGGCGAGGTAACGAGTTCTAAACTCTTGACGATCAGCCCCGAAAAAATCCAAAAGCTCGGCGTCAAAACCGAGAAAGTTCAATATCGGGATTTAGTGCGTTCTATCCGTGCGCCGGGCAGTATTCAAGTTGATGAGCGTCGGTTACATGTCATCAATGCCAAATTCGAGGGCTGGATACAACGGTTGCTAGTTAATAGCACGGGACAAGCTGTCAAACGCGGTCAGCCATTATTGGAAGTCTACAGTCCTGATCTACTCACGGCTCAACAGGAATATCTGATCGCCAAACAAGGCGAGGCGTCATTGCAACAGGCCAGTCCACAGGCGCTAGCCACCGCGCAACAACTCACCCGTAATGCCTTAAAGCGGCTGAATTATTGGGATATAGGCCAGGCACAATTGCAACGTTTGCAAGAGCAGGATCGCGTGATCGAAACCCTGTCGTTGCAATCGCCTGTCAATGGCGTCGTGATGGAGAAGCCAGCAGTAGACGGGATGCGTTTTATGCCGGGCGAAATATTGTTCCAGATTGCCGACTTGAGTCGGGTGTGGCTGATTGTCGATGTGTTCGAGCCCGATTTAGAGTGGGTCAAAATGGGTCAAGCGGTCGTCGTCGCTTTCAAAGCTTACCCCGATAAATCTTTTCAAGGGCAAGTGGGTTTTGTCTATCCCACGCTGAATACCGACACGCGCACCGTCAAAGTTAGAGTGGACATGGACAACGCGCAAGGTTTTCTGAGGCCTGGTCTATATGGTAGCGTTGAATTATTGACTTCCCAGCAACAGCACCGCGAGTTAAGTGTACCCGATTCGGCCATCCTCGATAGCGGTACACGGCAAGTGGTTCTGGTGCAAGAGGATGAAGGCCGGTTTGAACCGCGTCCGGTGAAAATTGGCCATCAGACGGGGGGATTCAGCGAAGTACTTGAGGGTTTGCAGGATGGCGACAACGTAGTCACCCGCGCTAATTTCTTGATCGATGCCGAAAGCAATTTGAAAGCGGCGCTGGATAGTATGCGCAGCGTGGATCAGATGCCAGAATCCGAAGCTACTCAGCCGGACACTCAGGCTATGCCGAGACATGATCACAATCAACATGCAGTGGAGAACTAGCCATGTTGGAACGTATGATTGCATGGTCGTTGAAGAACGTGTTTCTGGTTCTGATCACGACGTTATTTTTAATCTGTGGCGGCATTTATGCTCTGATCAAGATTCCGCTTGATGCCCTACCTGATCTGTCCGATGCCCAAGTCATTGTCTACACGGAATTCCCTGGCCAAGCACCTCAGGTGGTCGAGGATCAAGTCACTTATCCACTGACCACCGCGATGCTGAGTGTGCCGCGATCCAAGGTGGTTCGTGGTTTCTCATTTTTCGGTGCATCCTTTGTGTACGTGATCTTTGAGGATGGTACTGATATTTATTGGGCCCGCTCCAGGGTGCTCGAATATTTAAATTTTGCGGCCGGACGGTTGCCACGTGGTGTTACGCCGCAGTTAGGGCCAGATGCCACCGGCGTGGGCTGGGTGTATCAATATGCGTTGTTGGGCAAGGATTACTCCCTGGCAGAACTGCGTACCCTGCAAGACTGGTTTGTGCGCTATCAGTTGACCAAGGCACAGGGAATTGCCGAAGTCGCCAGCGTCGGTGGGTTCGTCCAGCAATATCAAGTGACGGTCGATCCGCATAAACTCCAGGCTTATGGTATCCCGCTTAAAACAGTGACTGAAGCAATTGCCAATGGCAACCGCGACGTGGGTGGGCGGGCGATTGAAATGACCGAAACTGAATATATGGTGCGCGGTCGTGGTTATTTGCATGGCATCCACGATCTGGAACGCTTGGTATTAAAAGTCGCCAATGGTACGCCCGTTTTAGTGCGCGACGTGGCCAGAGTTGAATTGGTACCCGATGAACGTCGCGGTATTACCGAACTGAATGGCGAGGGCGAAGTGGTGTCCGGCATCGCCATCGCTCGCTACGGTCAAAATGCGCTGGAAGTGATTGATAACTTGAAACTGCGGTTAAAGGAAATTACCGCAGGTCTGCCAGCGGGTGTCAGCATAAAAGCGGTGTATGACCGTGCTGATTTGATCCAACGAGCGATCGAGAATTTACGCCATACGCTATTGGAAGAGAGTGTGGTGGTCGCCGTTATTTGTGCGGCATTTCTGTTGCATCTGCGTAGTGCGCTGGTGGCCATCGTCATGCTGCCAGTTGGTGTCCTGATCGCTTTTATCGTCATGTATTTATTGAAGATGAACTCCAATATTATGAGCTTGGGGGGCATCGCCATTGCGATTGGCGCAATGGTCGATGCCGCCATCGTGATGATTGAAAACGTGCATAAGCACCTGGAGCACGATGCCGGAAAATTGCCCAGGCACACGATTGTGTTGAATGCCTGCCGAGAAGTCGGGCCGCCATTATTTTTCAGTTTGCTGATCATCACCGTATCCTTCTTACCGGTGTTCACGCTGGAAGCCCAAGAGGGACGACTATTTCAGCCATTGGCATACACCAAAACCTTTGCCATGGCCGGCGCGGCCTTGCTGTCGGTGACGCTGGTGCCGGTGCTGATATTGTTGTTTGTGCGTGGTCATATCCGACCCGAGCAAGATAACCCTGTCAACCGGGTATTGCTGTGGCTGTATCGCCCGGTGATTACCTGGGTGATGCGTTTTAAGAAAACCACGGTATTGCTGGCGTTGCTGGTCATGGCTGCGAGTATTTACCCTGCCATGCAATTGGGTGGCGAATTCATGCCGACCTTAAACGAAGGCACGTTGTTATTTATGCCGCAGACCTTGCCTGGCTTGTCGGTGACCAAAACGGCCGAATTACTGCAAACTCAGGACCGCATCATCAAAACCTTCCCTGAAGTCGAATCGGTATTCGGCAAAGCCGGGCGTGCCGCCACGGCAACCGACCCGGCTCCTTTGGAAATGTCCGAGACTGTGGTCAATCTCAAGCCGGAATCACAATGGCGTCCCAGTATGACCATCGACAAATTGATTGCGGAAATGGATCAGGCCCTGCAAATTCCCGGTGTTAGCAATGCCTGGACCATGCCGATCAAAAATCGCATCGACATGCTGGCCACCGGTATTCGCACTCCAGTTGGCGTCAAGTTATTCGGTAACGACCTGGCTGAAATGGAACGGTTGGCCCAGCAAATCGAACAAGTTATCAAGAACGTACCTGGCACGACCAGCGCGTATGCCGAGCGCATTACCGGTGGTTATTACTTGAATATCGATCCCGACTATGAAGCCTTGGCTCGCTATGGGTTGATGGTTGGCGATATTCAAAATCTAATTTCAACCGCCATCGGCGGCGAGATGGTGACGACTATGGTCGAAGGCCGCGAGCGCTTCGGCGTGATCGTGCGTTATCCGCGCGAACTCAGGAACAGTCCTAGTGCCATAGGCAATCACTTACTGGTAACGACTGCTGACGGTGCCATGATTCCTTTATCGTCGGTGGCACATCTGAGCTTATCCAAAGGGCCGCCGGGTATTCGTACCGAAAACTCGCTGCTCTCGGCTTATATCTTCGTCGATTTGCGGGATCGCGATATTGCCGGTTATGTTCATGATGCCAAACTGGCTGTTGAGAAAGCGGTAGCACTCCCTACCGGTTACTACATTACCTGGAGCGGGCAATTCGAGTATATGGAGCGGGCGATTGAGCGGTTGAAGATTGTCGTACCGTTGACCATGCTGATCATTTTTATACTGCTGTATCTGAATTTTGGGCGAATGACGGAAACCCTGATCGTTATGTTGTCGGTGCCGTTTGCGCTGGTGGGCGGCGTCTGGTTGCTGTGGGCGTTGAACTATAACGTTAGTGTGGCGGTTGGTGTGGGCTTTATCGCACTGGCTGGAGTGGCTGCGGAAACCGGCGTCATCATGCTGATCTACCTGGATCACGCCTACCAGGCCAAAATCGAAGAATGCCGGCAACACGGTCAGGATTTTACCCGGAATGAACTCTACACCAGTGTGGTCAGCGGTGCGGCAGAACGGCTACGACCAAAGATGATGACTGTAGCCGCCATCATGGCCGGTCTGTTACCCATCATGTGGAGCAACGGTACCGGATCAGAAGTCATGCGCCGCATTGCTGCCCCGATGGTGGGGGGCATGATCTCTTCGATGCTGCTGACGTTGATTGTAATTCCAGCGATTTATGCGCTGTTGAAAGGCCATTCATTGAAATCGCGATGAAGTTCAGCACAGTAAATTTTCTCATGTCACATTCACTTAACCAGGAGTTTTATGACAATAAGTACAGTCAAAATAATGCATTAAATAACAACCTTTTAACCAAACATGACGGTATTTTTAGTGCTGTCTGAAGAATTTCACCGAACTGGAGAAATCCCATGAAAACCATAACTAAATTGTTGGTCGTCACTTCTTTAACGTTGGGAGTTTTATCAGGTTGCCAACAAAATCCCCATCCCATGGATATGAGTGCAGCTATCCAAAGTGCGAAAACTAAGGATGACCATGAGTCTTTGGCGACTCATTTTGAGCAAAATGCAAAGGATGCCGAAGTCAAAGTGGAAGAACACAAAAAGCTTCTGCAACAGTACAAGCAGCACAGCTACCTGTACGGCAAGCAATCCGAGATGTTTTTCGAACATTGCCAATCGCTAATCAATTCCTACCAAAAAGCAGTTGATGCCAATACAGCGATGGCTAAAATGCATCATCAAATGGCAGGAGACAAATAAACAGTCTTGAAAATTAAAGGATTTGAGGCATGAAAATTTTATTTCTTGCCTTCAAATCGATGCATATTTCGGGACCAAATCATTTGCTTTTTGATGTGGTTACACTTTGCTGGACACACTTTTACAATGCCTAAAACTGAGTGTGGTCCAAATGAGCCGAGAAAAACCCAATACCTATACTGCTGAATTCCGAGCCTCAGCCGTTAAGCTGGCGAATGAATCAGACAAATCCGTTGCCCAGGTTGCCCTTGATCTAGGGATTAACGTGAATACCCTGCATACGTGGATTGGCAAATACAGTCGCCGCCAATCCCCCGATAACCCGGTCAGAACCGATGATCATCTTTATGACGAACTCAAGCGTCTCAAGAAAGAGGTGGCCCGACTGACCGAGGAGCGCGATTTGTTAAAAAAGGCCGCCGCGTACTTTGCCAAAGAGCAACGGTAAAGCACGCTTGGATTCAAAAGCATACGGCGGAATTCAGCGTCGCGGCAATGTGTCGGTTTTTGCAAGTGTCGCCCAGCGCCTATTACGCCTGGCAGCATCGCCGCCCCTCGCCACGGCAGCGAGAAGATGAACAACTGAGTAACCTGGTGCAGCAAGCCTTCGAAAAAAGCCGACGCAGTTATGGCACCCGACGGATCAAAATTGCCCTGTCCCATCAAGGTCAATCCGTGGGGCGACGGCGAATTGGTCACTTAATGAGAGAAGCCGGATTAACGTGTAAAACCAAGCGCCGATTTAAAGTCACCACCGATTCCGAGCACGACCTGCTGATTGCACCTAATCATTTGATTCGTCAGTTCGCCGTTGATCGAGCAAACAGAGTCTATACGGGTGATATTACCTATATCCATACTCAGGAAGGCTGGTTGTATTTGGCGGTGGTGATCGACTTGTTTTCCCGCCAGATCGTGGATTGGTCAATGGCCGAACATATGAAAACCCAGTTGGTCAACGATGCGCGCTTGATGGCCATTTGGAAACGTAAGCCCGACAAAGGCTTGCTATGGCATACCGACCGGGGTAGCCAATATGCCTCAGAAAGCCATCGGGCTTTGCTGAAACAACACGGCATTCGACAAAGCATGAGCCGAAAAGGGAATTGCTGGGATAACGCGGTTTCGGAGAGTTTCTTTCACACCCTAAAAACTGAACTGATTCACCAACAGACTTTCCAGACCCACGATCAGGCTAAACAAGCGGTGTTCGAATATATCGAAGTGTTTTACAACCGGGAGCGGTTACATTCCGCTAACGGCTACCTGTCACCGATTAATTACGAATTGCGGCATCAAGCCGCTTAACTATGTGTCCGGTTTAGTGTTGACACATCACTTACGAATGGCGCGACGATTCCGGCCAGTGGTTCCACAGATACGGCAACGAAAACTGGGAGTTCAACGCTCAGGGTTTCATGCAACGGCGCTTTGCCAGCATCAACGATTTGCCGATCAAGGAAGAGCCGCGTTTGTTTCACTGGCCGTTGGGCCGCCGTCCCGACGATCATGCCAGTTTGAGCGATTTGGGGTTGTAGATGGTCGATTGACGGTGCGGTTGAGCCATCTTCGGGAAACGTCTTGACAATATTAGCCCCGGAGAGGATTACATCCAATATCAAGCTAAAGGTCTTTAAAGTATAGAACTCTCAACCTGCCGTCAATTTTTACAGCTGATCGCAAATTCGTCATCAGCTGCAAACGACCTCCTTAAAATCCGCTTCACAATAATGACCATCCAACCGGAGGTCATTATGGAACCCGTTGCCATCCCCCAATCGATCGACGATCCGATCCACATTTTGCTGTGGAGCGCGGACGAGATCGTACCCTTCATGGTCAGCATGCTCACTGGCATGTTGATTGATCAGTTCATTCCGGGCATGGCGCTTGGCTTCATCGCAGTCAAACTTTACCGGCGCTTTCGGGACAACCGGCCTGATGGTTATACCTTGCATGCGCTGTATTGGCTGGGTCTGTTGCCCAATCGCTCCCGAACCATCCCCAATCCCTACATTCGCCGGTTCCTGCCATGAGATGGTCGGATTTTCTGCAAACCTGGGATGGACACGAGACCGAGAACCGGTTTAGCCGAGTCGTCGTCATTGGATTGCTCGTCGTTTGTGTGATTACCTCACTTGCCGCCTGGCGTACCGAGCGCAGCATCATTTTGGTGCCCCCTACGTTGACCCAGGAAGTTGAAGTAACGCGTAGTAGCGCCTCTAGTGAGTTCAAAGAGTCCTGGGGCTTGTACATGGCGGAATTGCTCGGCAACACCACACCAGCCAACGCCGATTTTCTAAAAGTGGCCATCGAGCCTTTGCTGGCACCGGATATTTATCGTAGCGTCCTGGATGCGATGACCGATCAAATCAAGGCCATCAAGATGGATCGGGTGGCAATCAGCTTCACGCCACGTCATGTCGATTATGAAGCCGAGACCAACAAAGTCTTCGTCAGCGGCGAGCTCAAAAGCCAAGGCCCCAGTTCCAAACCCGACATCAAACCCCGTACCTACGAATTCATCATCGCCGTCAAGAACTACCGGCCTCGACTGGAGTTCATCGATGTCTACCCTGATTCGCCCAGAACCTTAGATCGACTGAAAGCAATGCAAGGCCAAACCCGCGAGGCTCAACCATGAAACGATCATTACCGTCATTTTTGTTACTGCTGACCGTTAGCACTGCCTTATCTGCGGATGAATTACCCGTGACCGTTTTACCGCTGGTTACCACGGTAGCAGATCCTTTGCCGCCAGCAGGCGAGTCAGCTGGACAGCAAACGGATTTGGGCATCGAGCTTCCGCCGGTCGATGCCAGCGTATTGCAAACGGCCAAGCAACAGGCAGCAATTGCATCGACAACCTCCGTTGGTCCGCAACACATTCAAGTCAAACCCGGCATCAACGAACTGATGCCGATTGCCGTCGGCCATTTGAATCGCCTGGTCACCCCCTTCGAACATCCCGTAGTCACAACGACCAGCCAAGCGACCACTAGCACCAAAGGCAAAATCGTCTACGTCGCCACGGCCGACGAAACGCCGGTGACCTTATACATCACTCCTGGCGACAACCAGGACATCGCCTTGTCGCTGACCTTGATCCCCAAACGTATTCCGGCACGGGAAATCCATCTCAGCCTGGATAAAGACAGTTACAAGCTGTTGAGCAAACTGCAATCGCCCAGTACCTCTTCAGGCAAAACCAGCGATCAGGAACAAGCCTACATCGCCCAAATTAAAAAGCTATTCCGCGACCTGGGCCTGCAAAAGACACCGCCAGGCTTTTCCCTGCGCGATCCAAGCAAGGGCGAACATATTCAGTGCTTGCAAGACCTCGTTCAGATTAAAACTGGCCAGGTACTGGAAGGACACGACATGCTGATTCTGGTCGGTCTGGCGCGTAATACCGGCATGGAGCCCCTGGAGTTTGACGAGCGATCTTGTGCAACCACCAAAGACGAGGTGTTAGCTGTTGCCAGCTGGCCCAAAGTCGTACTGGGACAGAACGAATCCACCGAGCTCTATGTTGCGGTCAGACATACACCGGAAACATCATCGACGCTCAGACCGTCATTGCTCAATGGGAGTCAACCCTGATGGCCAGCATGGACAACTGGTGGTCACGTTTGAGTCCTACCGCCAAGCGCAATGTCGCGGTAGGCAGTATCGGCACCGTGCTATTGGCAACCATCATTGCTTTGGCCTCTGTTTCACCGGAAATCGCCAAGCCGACCAGTAAACAAGCGACGATTCAGCACATCCTGACCGACAGCGATCCTCGTTCACTAGGCATCGACGGCATTTCCTCCCAGCTTCGCGATCTGCTGCAAAAGAACGAAGAGCAAGGGCGGCGGTTAGCTGCGATTGAAGAACAACAAAAGCGCGAGCAGCAATCCGATGAACTGCGTTTCAAGCAATGGACTAGCGCCGAACGGGAAGCCTATGAAGCCAAACTCAAAGCCGTCAGCGGTGAAGTCGAGTCGTTGAAAAACAAATCCACAACAACGATACCACCTACTGATGATGCTGATACCAACAACGCCGCAACTGGCAACAATACGCCGTCACCTAATTATGCTGGCCGCCGTTACAACTCGACTAGACCCAATACCGCTCAAGAAGATCTGAACAGCGTCTTTGAACAGGCTGCGATTCCGTCACCGACGACTGGCAATGCCGGTATCTCGGGCGGACGAACCGGTGCCAATGCACAAACGCCTGTAGCGATGCAGATTCGGGTCATCAAGGAAGAAAAAGCGTCCACACCTACAACGGATGCTAAAGCCGCTGGCGAAAACGGTTCGGCAAATGCCACAGCACGCAGTGATGTCTTTATCCCTGCCGGCAGCGTCCTGACTGGCGTTTTATTAAACGGCCTGGATGCACCGACCGGCAAAAAAGCCAAGAAAGAACCGATGCCGGTGCTGTTCCGCATCAAGAAGGAAGCCATTCTGCCCAACCGCTTCCACGCCGATGTCCGCGAATGTTTTCTGCTCGCCGCCGGCTTTGGCGACTTGAGTGCCGAACGCGCCTATTTTCGTGGCGAGACCTTTTCCTGCGTGCGCCAGGACGGTGGCGTGATCGAGGTACCCATGAACGCCTATGCGACCGGCGAAGACGGGAAGAACGGTGTGCGCGGTCGCGTCGTTTCCAAACAAGGCGCCCTACTCGCGCAATCAATGATGGCCGGATTTTTAAGAGGCTTTTCCGATGCCTTCGGCCGTAACCAGATTCCGGTGCTGATGACCGGAGGACTGGGCAGCCTGGCAGGAAGCACACCGTTCCAAAGTGCCTTTTCCTCGCAATCAATGGAAGGCGGTGCCTTGAAAGGCGCTGGTTACGCGATGGAACGACTGTCGCATTTTTACATGGACATGGCGGAAGAGATTTACCCGGTCATCGAAGTCGACGCCACCCGCCAAGTCAATTTCATCGTGCAGAAAGGCACGGCATTGAAACTCAAAACTCCAAGCTGATTATTCAACCCATGATCCGGAACAATAATATGAATCTACGCCATACCAGCTTACTCCTATCATTGCTGATATTTGCTTCAGCCACCTTTGCCGACAATCCGCCAAAGGTAGCAGCCTCCGGCATTGCCGCCAGCTTACTGTCGATCAAAATCGACGGCATGCAGGATTTGCCAATCAGCGGATTGAAAATGGTCAAGACCGGCGCACAAACCGTGTTCATTTCCAGTAACGGTCGCTTTGCGCTTTACGGCGGCAAGCTGATGGATGTCTGGACCCAGCAGGAAATCAAGGATTTGCCTGACATCGACAAAATCGCCAATCGCATCGATCTGTCGCGGATGAAGCTGAATGTCGACGATCTGGGCCCGGTCACGGTCGGACATGGCAAGGAATCGGTCTTGGTGTTCATCGATCCACGTTGTCCGTATTGCGGCAAAGTCATGAAAGATCTGCAAGCCCTTAAAGACAAATACACCTTCAAGCTGGTGATGGTGCCGATCCTGGGTGCCGAATCGCAAAACATCGTCGTGCAACTGGCGTGTCAGTTGGGTTCACCAGATGCCAAAGCCAAAGACGCGGTGCGCGAACGGCTGTTGAAACAGGATTACGCCGGGTTACCGACCGAGCAGCCCAAGCAATGCAACAAAGAGCCGTTACAGAAAGCCATCGTTACCGCCAAGCTATTTGGCTTGCAAGGGGTGCCATTCCTGATTGCTCCAGATGGTCGCACGCATAGTGGCGCACCCGATATCTTGGCCGATTGGTTGGCCAACAAACCAAATGCCGTATCGGCCGCAACCGCTCCTGAACCTACGAAAATGGAGAAAAAGCCATGACACGTTATCGCCAAATTTCATTATTCATCATCTCCAGTTTGATGTGGGTACTTGTCACTGGCTGCGCAACCCAGTACGGCTGTAAAGGTATGCCGGATGAACCGCAGTGTTTATCGACCACACAGGCCTATCAAGTGACCAATCCCGGATTGCAAGAGGACGCCGGCCAGCAGGCTGGTCATTCGGAGTCACAAACCCCACCAGCGCCCAGCGTTCCCATGCAACAACCGGTGCCCAAAATCGAAGACCCCACGCCGATTCGTACCCCTTCGCAAGTCATGCGCATCTGGATCGCTCCTTGGGAAGATGCCGAAGGCGATCTGATGGTATCGAACTATGTCTACACCGAACTGGAACCAAGACGATGGATGATCGGCAAGTCGGCGCCGACCTTGAGTCCATCGCTCATTCCTCTGCAAGTCGAGCAAAGGCCTCCTGAAAAACATCAGGCATTGGATAACGATGATTTGGAATCGCGTGGTTTGCCATCCACGCTGAACAGCCCAGCCGCCAAAAACTAAATTCTTCACCGCCGTGACCTTCGGGATCGGCGAGTCTTAGCGGGCGACCGCTGATGTTGAGCCGGAGCAAGCTTCCGAGATCGGACGGGCAACCGTCGTCATTCAACTATGAGGTCGTCTTGTATGAAAGTATCCTATCGAACCGGGGTTCTAGTTGCCCTGGCTTCCTTGTTTTTTGTGTTGTTGGCGCCCGACGCCATGGCCGGTGCCGGCGGTACCGAGTTCAACAACGTCTGGACCTTGCTGACTGGCTGGGTCGAAGGTTTGCTGGGTCGGATTATCGCCATCGTCTTCGTGATTGTCGGTTTAGTCGCAGGGGTGGTACGCGGAAGCATCATGGGCTTCGTGCTGGGTATTGCCAGCGGCGTGGGTCTATTTGCGGCACCGACCATCATCACCAATATTGTCACCGCGACACTATAAGGTTGTCATGAGCAACATTACCGGACCACACCCCGTTACCGAGATGACGGCGGGCAACCGCCGTAACCCAGAACACAAGACTGATCGCACGGTTCGCGTTCAGGCCGCCGATGGTAAACCAATCAATCCGTGCCATCCGGCGCGAGCGCGGGAACTGCTGCGCAAGAAACGCGCGGTCCGCGTCAGTCGGCATCCCTACACCATTAGATTGCTGCTACAAAACCAGGCCGAAACCATGCGTTTGTTATACGCCGAGGAGGAATCGGCATGAAACAGTCCAGAATCCATACCGCCGATACGCTTTTTTCAACCCTCGCTTATGACCACGACCACCATCTGTTTTTGCTGGCCGATTCCAGCATCGGTTTTGGCTTTATCTGCCGGCCATTGACCGGGGCCGATCCCAGTGTTTCGGCTAGGGTCAACGTTCTTCTCAATCAAGACTGGCCGACCGATACCTTATTGCAAGTCAGCCTTTGGACTTCACCGGATATTGAAGAATCGCTGGCGGTGATGCAAACCCGGCGCCTAAAGCAGCAAAAACAGACCTATAAAACGATGACCGGGGCCAGCATCGACTTCCTACGTCAAGGCACCACGAAACCTCCGGAATCCATTTCGGGCGCTCGGCTGCGACGCAGTCATGTCATCGTCACGGTGAAATTACCCATCGCTAATCCCAGACCCAGTGAAGCGGAAATTCGCCGGGCAACGGAATTACAACTCGCCACTCAGCAATCTTTGTCGACCATCGGTCTTTATCCTGCTGTCCTGGACGCTGATCAATATGTGCGAGTGCTGAATACCATCCTCAACTGGCACTCGGATGCCGGCTGGAAAGATCGCGTAGTACCGGAATGCGATCCGACGCAACTGATCCGCGACCAATTGCTGGATTACGACAATGCCTTACAAACCGACGAAAAAGGTATTTGGCTGGGCAACAAACGCGTAAAAACCCTATCGGCCAAACGTACCCCGGATCACTTTTACTTTGGTAGCGCCAAAAGTTATCTCGGTGACATTCTGTCCGGTACCCGCGGCATTCGCCAGAATGCCCTGATCAGCCTGACCCTACATTACCCCGATGCCGAATCCACCCGATCAAAACAAGAAGGTGTTAGGCAATTCATCACCAATCAGGTCAACACGCCGATTGCCCGATTTTTACCGGTGTTGGTGCAACGCAAACACAATTTCGATGTGCTGTTCGAAGCCTATGGCGACGGCGACCGGCCGATTCGCAGTTATTTCGGCGTGCTGCTGTTCTGCGATGAATCTGATGAGACGGCAGCTGTCTCGAATGCTCGGGTGTATTTTCGGGAACTAGGATTTCAGCTGCTGGAAGACAAATATTTCTGCCTGCCGTTTTTCCTCAACTGTTTGCCGTTCGGTCCTGAGCGCACGGCGATTGCCGATTTGAAACGCTATCGCACCCTCGCCACCCGCCATGCCATTCCCTTATTGCCCTTATTCGGCGATTGGGCTGGGACAGGCACTCCCACATTGAATTTCGTCTCCCGTAACGGCGAACACATGGCGGTGTCGCTGTTCGATACCACCGGTAACTACAACCTGTGTATCGCCGCCGAATCGGGTAAAGGCAAATCCTTCCTGACCAACGAAATCATCGTCAGCTATCTGACCGAAGGCGCGCAAATCTGGGCGATCGACGTTGGCCGCTCGTATGAAAATCTGTGCGAGGTGCTGGAAGGCGATTTCGTCAAATTCACCCACGGTTCCGGGATCTGCATGAATCCGTTCGAGATCGTGCAGAACTTCGAGGAAGAAGCTGATATGTTAGCCGGATTGGTCAGTCAGATGGCGGCACCGACCGAGAAATTGACCGATTTTCAAACTGCTGGCCTCAAGCGGATATTGAAACAACTCTGGACTGAGAAAGCCCAAACCATGTCGGTCGACGACATTGCCAAACAGTTGTGTGCCGAAATCGACCAGCGTTTGAAGGATGTCGGCGAACAGTTGTTTCCGTTCACCACCAAAGGCGAATACGGCCGCTACTTCAACGGCCGCAACAACGCCAAATTCGCCAGCGACTTTACCGTGCTGGAACTGGAAGAACTGAAAGGCCGCAAGCATCTGCAACAAGTGGTTCTGTTGCAACTGATCTACCAAATCCAGCAGGAGATGTATCTCGGTGAACGCAATCGACCCAAGATCGTGATCATCGACGAAGCCTGGGATTTGCTCACCGAAGGCGATGTCGCCAAGTTCATGGAACATGGCTACCGGCGCTTTCGAAAGTATGGCGGCGCGGCAGTCACGATCACTCAATCGGTCAATGACTTATACCGTAATGCAGCCGGCCGAGCCATCGTCGAGAACTCGGCCAATATGTATTTGCTCGGACAAAAAGCCGAAGTCATCGAAGGCATGAAACAGGATCGTCGTTTGCCGTTGTCGGACGGCGGCTATGAACTCCTGAAAACCGTGCATACCTTACCCGGTGCCTATTCCGAGATTTTCTTTATCACCGAGATGGGCTCCGGTATCGGCCGACTTATTGTCGATCCATTCAAACGCATTCTTTTCTCGACCAAACCGGAAGATGTGCAGGCACTCAAGCAGCTGCGTAGACAAGGACTATCTCTCGGCGATGCCATTCAGCAACTGCTCGACAATCGTAAATCTAAACCTCGGGAGGTAAGCCATGGACGCTAAATCGCAATGGCTGAGTGTTGTCTTGATCACGGCCAGTTTAGGCAGTGTGGGCGGTTGGTTGGCAGCTTATCAGCAATTACAGCAACCGATTGCTCGGTTGAATCTGGTCACACCAGTGTTCGTACTGGATCGGGCCAAATTGATTCAATCAATTCCGCCGAATGCCACGCAAGAACAAATGGCCAAGATCGTCGATGACTGGCAAGCCCAAGCCAAGAAACTCAGTGATGCGGGTTACCTGGTGATCGATTCGACGGCCGTGGTTGCCGCACCGGACGATGTCTATGTCCGTCATGACGGTAAGTGATGTCATGAGCAAGTACATCACCACCACAGACTCCTACAGTAAACCACCGTTGCGCAAATTCCTGCTCAAGGCCTTGCCGATATTGCTCTTCGTCTTGGCCGTCGAACGTTACGTTGGCCATCGCTTCCTGATTGGCGGCGATGATCAGGTTGATCGGTGTTTACCCGACAAATGGATTTATCTGATCGACACCTACAACAAAGATATTTGGCGCGGCGATTTGATGGCGTTTCGTGCCGAGCGCATGTCGCCGTATTTCAAGGACGGTCAAATCATCGTCAAAATTGCCGCCGGTGTTACCGGCGATCATATTCAGGTCGACAGTCGGCAGACCACGGTCAACGGTTCCTTGATCATCGAAGGTTTGCCGTTAGCGGAAAAACTCAAGAAACCCGCGTCCAGCTTCAAACGTGACGAAACCATCCCACCCGCAGCTTATTGGTTGACCGGCAAAACGGATAAGAGCTTTGACTCGCGGTATTGGGGCTATGTCTATGACCACCAAGTGATTGGGCGGGCTTATGCGCTATTTTGAATTACTGTCCAATCGCCTGCGTCAGGTCGTGCTCTTTTGCTTGGCAAATGCATTACTGGTGGCCTCGGTGAAAGCCGAAGAGGAATGGTTATCCCAATCGCAGCGGATTCTTAATGCCTTGGATGGACAAGCTAAGCCTGCTTGGCTGGAAGGCAATCCTTATCAGTCGGAAGCAAACCGGCAAGCCCTGGAGATGATGCGAAACTCGAATGCTATGCAATCAATTTCAGCATCCTCAAACCGACTCGACAAAACGGTAACACCTCATCCAGGCAAACCGCTCAAAGTGGTGTTCGTTTCGTTTTCGCTCGGCGATACCGCATTGAAAGGCATATTCGAAGAGGCATCGGGACAGGACGATGCGTTGTTGATGTTTCGAGGCCCCAAACCCGGTCAAAAACTACCTGCTCTGTTTGCCGATCTGAAACGACTGCTAAAAGACATCGATCCCGTGCCCAACATCGTCATCGATCCGACTCGCTTTCAGAAATGGGCGGTGTCGTCGGTGCCGGCCATCGTCGTCGAAGCGGATGACAAGGCTTTACTACAAGTCAGAGGCGTCAGCAGTTTGACCTGGCTGAATGATAAATTCAAAGCCGGTGCTGCCGGTGATTTAGGCCGATTGGGCGAAGTCTACGACATTGCCGAAATCGATCTGCTCGAAGAAATCAAACGACGGATGGCTGCGATCGACTGGCGGCAGAAGCAGCAACAGGCCATTGCTCGTTTCTGGGGACAACAAAAATTCGAAGTGTTGCCAGTCGCGTTGGAAGATCGTGAGCGAGTAATCGATATGACGATCACCGCTCCGCGCAATCTGACGGCGCCGAACGGTCAACTCATTGTCCGGGCCGGACAAACTGTAAATCCATTGGACAAAATGCCGTTCGGCTTATGCCTGATTGTGTTTGACGCTACTGAAACCGCCCAAGTCCATTGGATTCGCCAGTTGTCATGCCAGGACAAAAAAGCCCGCGTGATGTATCTGGCCACGTCGGTGTCGCGTCAGGATGGCTGGGACGGCTTGAAAGCATTGGAAACATCGCTGAATTCATCGGTGTACTTGTTGACGCCAGACGTACGTAGCCGATTTCAATTACAACACGTACCGAGTCTGGTCGAGCAGACAGGCAATCGGCTAGTGGTTCGCGAACGCAAACTGCCGGCTTCGGCGGGAGAACGGTCATGAATTGCCTGATTTTCCCTTGGGCTTTGTGGCTGTTGATGACCTTGGCGACGAATCTTCATGCCGACACCACAACCAACGCTACCGATCCGCTGTGTGCCGATGCCGAGCTTTGGTCTGGCAAGCTGGTCACCGATATTTGCTGGAGTTGTTTGTTTCCGATTCGGGCGGCCGGGGCGTCGCTGGGTGGCGGCAATGTCCCCAGCATCGCTACCGATGAAAAGTTTTGCTTCTGCACCGACCCCATGGGCATACCGCAATTGGGCATGACGGTGGGTTTATGGAATCCGGCGCGGCTGATTGAGATCGTCCGCAATCCTTGGTGTTCGCCGGCACTGGGCGGACATAAAATCAGCGCATCGAATGTGCGACTGATCTCCACCACCGGCAAGGCAGATTTCGACGCCAGCGAGATGTCGTTTTTCAATTACCACTACTTCGCCTTTCCGCTGACGATCATGCTGGATCTGTTCTGGGATGGACGATGCAATAGCGACGGCTATCGCGACTTTGATTTGCTCTATGTCTCGGAGCTCGACCCAACCTGGAACAGCGATTTGCTGGCGTTCTTCACCAGTCCGGAAACAGCGTTGTTCGCAAATCCGGTGGCGATATCGGCCTGTGTCGCCGATGCCGCGGCGGCTGCGACAGGTAATCCCCTGGATGCCTTGTTCTGGTGCGCCGGGGCTTGGGGGCATATGTATCCTCTCTCTGGTATCTCACCCACCAGTTACGGCACCGATCCGCGTATCACCAGCCTGTTGGTCACGCGGGCGACAGCAGCTTTGCATCGCCGAGGCCTGGCCTGGAAAACCTCCGGAAACGATGCCCTGTGCGGCGGGACGATTTATCCCTTCATCCCTAAGTCGCAATACCGGCTGAGCATGTTTTATCCGGTGGCGGAAACCGAGTCCAATCATGTCATCGGCGAGACCACCTTCAAATGGGGTGCGGGACGCACTTATCCAGGGCCAGGCGAGGATCACCTCTACCTGCTGTGGCGCTGGCAGGACTGTTGCGTGGGGTTGTGATGCATATCTGGGCATTATTTGAACCGCAGCGCCGATTTACGCAAGTACTGTCCGCAGTTTTATGCGTGACGATGGCCTGGACACCATTTGGGGTGTCGTGGGCCGATGCCATGCAAGCCTCGGCCAGCGAGGGTCAGCAGACAGGGCAACAGATTGTTGGCGACTTTCAATTTCCGCTCGATACCGGCAGCGGCTCCTTAACGCTAAATCCCGGCACTTCCCAGGAAAGTGCGATTTCGATCGGCACGCTGTTTCCAGACACAAACAGCACCAGTACATCGGCCAGCGACTTTGCCAATCTCTATGGCAACAATCCCGGTACCATCGCCGCAGGCTTGAATGCGCAAACCACGTTAAATGGGGAAGCCAGCTTCACCGGCGAAGCCTATCGCACCCTGATCGACAACGCTCACCAGTCGCATCCGGATTTACACAATGATGCAGTCTGGAATGCCGGCGATCAGGTGTTTGCCAATTTCACGCCCTGGGCGCAGTCGTTTTCGGACTGTACCACTGTGACCACGCAAACCGAGACCAGTCATTCGGTTCGGATTCCTGATTACCAACTGTGTCTGCGCCAACCGACGGTGCCGCAAAGTTGTACGGCGACGCATCAAGTCAACGTAGAGACCCTACTCAGTTTTGTATCCGGGAACGGAGGCATGTCCAGTTGTGGATCTGGCTGCATGGATTTATATGTCGGCCGTGTCGGCGATAACTACTGGTCGGCTGGTTGCGGTGTGTTCAACTGGGAAGTGACTTACAACGTCCTTCATCCGGAAGCCATCATCAGTGCCACGCTGGAGGACGTCGAGTTCGATGACCATGCCCGCGTGTACTATGGCGGCAATCTGATTTATACCGGTTCGACCGGCTGGGGCGGTTCTTGCGAACTGAGTAATAGCTGGGTCGATCATCCCAATCGTGATGTCACCTATGCCTTCAACAGCACGGGTAACAAAGTCTTTAAACAGGAAACCATGGTCGGTGGTAATGGTGAAGGTTATTCCAGGATTCGGCTCCGATATGATTTGTCGAAACTGATCACCCAGGATCAATGGAGCTGGAGCGGGCCGAATTGCCAAAACCTGGCCAATGCGATCACTGACGGCATTTGCCAGGCGGGCAGCCAGTTGAGTTGCAGCAATGATCCCGCCAATGCCTCGGGTTGTTATGTGGATCCGACTTCGCAAGTCATGGTCTGTGGTTCCGATTTAGCCCAGGCCCCTGTGGCGAATTCTACAGGGATTCGCAATACCTGCATGCGCATCGACGCCGCCGGGCAATGCGATCTCAATCAATACGGTCAATGCTGGACCGATACGGCCGGAACGCATTGCTTGGAGCCACCGGCCAATGATACGCCTACGAAGAGTTGTTCGACTTTAGAAACGCAAGGCTGCTCATTCATCAAAAGCCAATGTCTGGATGTTCTGGCATCCGGCACCTGCTGGGACAGCATTGATACCTACGACTGCGGCCAGACGGTCGGCATTCCCGGCATCCAAAGCAACACCCAGCAGCAATGCGCGGGGCCGGTGCGCTGTATGGGTGAAGACTGCATCACGGTGAATCGCACTCAGAGTCAGGATTTCACCAAGGCGGTGGCCTTGCTGAATAGCGCGCAGCAAATGGCGATGGATTTACATTGCAACTACGCCAACACCGATCTTCAACAGAAAGATCCCACCACTTGCCAGGTGTTCCAGGGCAAACCTGCCAGTTGCAAGATGGTCGGCGGCGCGCTCAGCTTGGTGGATTGCTGCGAAACGCCTGAGGGGACCATGGGATTGGGACGCTATATCGATTTACTGTTGGCCACCAGTCAATTGGATAATGCCGTCATGACCATGGACAGCACTTCCATCGTCCGTGGCGCCTGGGAAACCATGCGTACACCGTTTACCTTGGCCGGCGATGCCTGGAATAGCTTTCAGGCGGACTTTGCCTCAGGTGTAAATGATTTGGTCGGTACCGATATGCTCAGTACCTCAGACGTTGCCTCACAAGGTTTGCTGGACTCGCTGAAAGGTGAACTGATGAAATCGGTGGCGGAATGGATAGGTAATACCTTTGGTGAAGCCGCGGGTAATGCCTTGTTCAGTGCCGGCGGGCAAGCGGCTTTCGATTCGGCGGGCAATTTAACGCCGGCCGCAGAATCCGGCGGTGTCGAACTGGGCGGCGGCGCGGCAGTGGCAGGCGAAATGCTCAGCACCCTGATGACAGCCTACACCGTGGTGATGATCATTATCATGATCATCCAGATTGTTTACTCGTGCGAACAGTCCGAGTACGAACTGGCGGCGAAAAAGCAGCTTAAAGTCTGCACCGACTTGGGTACTGTTTGCGAAAGCAAGGTGGCAGGGCTTTGTCTGGTAAGAAAGGAAAGTTATTGCTGCTACAACTCGCCCCTAGCCCGCATCCTCAACGAACAAATCAAACCGCAATTGGGGATGGATTTTGGCACACCGGAAAGCCCTGTCTGTACGGGGATTAAAGTGTCCGATCTGGATAGAGTCGATTGGACTCAAGTCAATCTGGACGAATGGCTGGGCATACTTGCTCAGACGGGGCATTTGCCGACAGCCGCCAATGCCGCCGACATGCTCAATCTCGATCAACTCACCGGCACCGGCAGCAGACTCAATCCACAAAAATACGGCGCCACCACGACCACTCGCCAGGACACGTTGACCCGCACCCAAGGCCGGATGACCGATCTAGATGTCCCTACGGTCAAACGGCAGTCTGAGCTGGAAGGCTGGGGCATGGGGCCGCAATAAACTCTGCGGCCAGTAACTACTGGACGGCGTCTTTCAAGCCTTTGCCGGCTTTGAAAGATGGTAATTTAGCAGCGGCAATGGTAATTGCTTCGCCGGTTTGTGGATTCCGACCAGTGCGTTCGGCGCGCTCTTTCACTTCAAAGGTACCGAAGCCGACCAGCGCCACAGAATCACCCGATTTGAGTGTGGACTGGATAGATTGAGTAAGTCCATCCAGTGCTCGGCCGGCATCTGCTTTGGTCAGGTTGGCGTGGCTGGCGATGGCGTCAATGAGGTCGGATTTGTTCATATATGTTATTTCCCTTGTTGATAAAAACTGCTTGTATGGACGTTTGATCTACGAGATTGAATGATATTACTTAAAATGATTGTGGCCAAAAATTGCTGAATAGCTATGCACCAAAATAGTTAATACTTATGCGTTAAGCCCCTTAGCTGCTAACATTCCATCATTTATTGATACTGCATAATAACCGTTAGGCATTTGATCAGGAAAGAACTGGATGGACAGGGACAACAAACGCGATACGATCATGACCGAGGCCGATACCAGTCGCGAATTCGTTACCCCAAAACTGGTTCAAGCTGGCTGGTCAATCTCACCCCATTCAATCGGCGAACAACGTACCTTCACCAATGGCCGGATTTTTGTCACCGGTGGCAAAGTTCGTCGCGGCCAACAGAAACGTGCCGATTATCTGTTGTATTACCGCCGCGATTTTCCGCTCGCCGTCGTCGAAGTCAAAAGCATCGCCTTTCCCACCGAAACCGGCGTACAACAAGCGCGCGAATATGCAGAAATTCTTGGGCTTAAATTCGCTTATGCCACCAATGGTCGGCAAATTATTGAAATCGATTACACGACAGGTACCGAGAAGCTTATCGATCAATATCCAAGTCCCGCTGAGCTCTGGCAACGCTTGAGCGCTTCAGCGTCATTATCCGAATCGGCCAGCAACCATTTATTGGAACCCTTTAACCTGGTATCCGGCAAAACGCCTCGTTACTACCAGGTCATTGCCATCAACCGCATCATCGAAGCGATTTTACTCGGACAAAAACGCATCCTGACTACCATGGCCACCGGCACCGGTAAAACCTGCGTGGCGTTTCAACTGTGTTGGAAGTTGTGGAATAGCCGCTGGAACAGAACCGGCGAATATCGACGACCCAAAATTCTGTTTCTCGCCGACCGCAACATCCTGGTCGACGACCCTATGGCCAAGATGTTTGCCCCGTTTGGCGATGCCCGTTTCAAAATTTCCGGTAACGATGTCAGTCAGGGCCGGGAAATGTATTTCGGCATCTACCAGGCATTGACCAATCCCGCCAGCGATGTGTTTCGTCAGTACCGTCCGGACTTTTTCGATTTGATCATCATCGACGAGTGCCATCGCGGCTCCAGTCGCAACGACAGCAGTTGGCGGGCGGTGCTAGATTATTTCCAACCGGCGGTACAAGTCGGCATGACTGCTACCCCATTGAGAGAAGACTCGCGCGATAGCTACGAATATTTTGGCAATCCGGTCTACACCTACAGTCTGCGTCAAGGCATTGAAGACGGCTTTCTGGCGCCATATCGTGTGCATCGCGTGATTACCACCGTCGACGCCGCTGGCTGGCGCCCCTCGAAAGACGAACTGGATCGTTACGGCCGCCCGGTACCGGATGATGAATATCAGACCAAGGATTTCGAACGCGTGATTGCCTTACGCGCAAGAACTCGCGCCATGGCCAAGCATCTCAGCGATTTTTTGAAAGGTACTGATCGCTTCGCCAAAACCTTGGTGTTTTGCGTTGATCAGGAACACGCCTCGGAAATGCGCCAGGAACTGCTCAATCTGAATAGCGACCTGGTCAAGCAATATCCCGATTACGTCTGCCGAGTTACCGCCGATGAAGGCGCTATCGGCCTGACCCATCTGGCCCATTTTCAGGATGTCGATAAACCGACACCTGCCATCCTGACCACCTCGCAACTCCTCACCACCGGCGTCGATGCCGAAATGGTGAAAAACGTGGTTTTAGCTCGTGTCGTCGGTTCGCGCTCGGAATTCAAGCAAATCGTCGGCCGTGGCACGCGTCTGAAGGTCGATTACGGCAAGGAATATTTCAACATCATCGATTTCACCGGCACGGCGACACGACATTTCGCTGATCCCGACTTTGACGGCGATCCGGCACGTATCGAAGAAGTCACCATCGATGAAGAAGGCGAAATTGTCGATACCACGGTCGAGATCATTGATAACGAAGTCCAGGAAATTCCCGGCGAATACCAGCCGGACGATGACAATCCTCCCGACGGCGACGGCGAAATCACCACCGATCCGCCGCAGGAGCCGCGTAAATTCTATGTCGATGGCGGCACGGTCGAAGTCATCGGCCACCTGGTCTACGATCTGGATACCGACGGCAAAAAATTGCAGGTCGTGCGCTACACCGAATATTCCGGTCGCGCGGTGCGTTCGATGTATCCCGGCAGCCAGGAATTCCAGCGCGACTGGGCCAACCCGGATACCCGTAGCGACTTGCTACGCGAACTCACCGAACGCGGCATCAGTTTCGAAGAACTCGCCGCATCGTCCGACTTGCCGGATGCCGATCCCTTCGATCTGCTTTGCAATCTGGCTTGGAATGCGCCGTTGTTGACCCGCCGGCAACGTGCCGAGCAAGCCCGCAAATCGGCTCAGAATCTGTTCAGCCAGCACAGCGAAACGGCCCGCGAAATCCTCGCGCTGATGCTGGATAAATACATCGAGCGCGGCATTAGCCAATTCAATGCCTTATCCGAATTGATGAAAGTCCAGCCGTTCGAACAATACGGCACCCCCACGGAAATCGCCAACCGCCATTTCGGCGGCATTCAGGGCCTGAAAGCAGCTGTATCGCAATTACAGTCCGCCCTCTACCAATAATTGTTAAACCTTTGCATGGCCAAACCTAAAAAAACCAAACCCGTATTAACCACCGCACAACAACTGTCCGCATTGATCAAATCGGCGCGCGACATCCTGCGCAAAGACAAAGGCTTGAACGGCGACGTCGACCGCTTGCCGCTGCTCACCTGGGTGATGTTTCTGAAATTCCTCGACGACCTGGAAATCCTCCATGAACAGGAAGCCGAGCTGGACGGCAAACGTTATCAAGGCATCGTCGAATCGCCTTATCGCTGGCGGGATTGGGCGGCACGGGAAGACGGCGTCACCGGCGAAGAGTTATTATCTTTCATCAACCAGGACGAAACCATCCGTCCTGACGGTCAACGCGGCAAAGGCTTGTTTGCCTATCTGCGCGGCTTGGCTGGCGAAGGTGAAAAAGGCAGTCAGCGCGAAGTCATCGCCAACGTGTTCAAAGGCGTGCAAAACCGCATGGTCAGCGGCTTTTTGTTGCGTGACATCATCAACAAGATCAACGGCATTCATTTCAACAGCAGCGAAGAGATTCACACCCTGTCGCATCTGTACGAATCCATGCTGCGGGAAATGCGCGATGCGGCTGGCGATTCCGGCGAATTCTATACCCCGCGCCCGGTAGTTCGTTTCATGGTGCAAGTCACCGACCCCAAGCTCGGCGAAACTGTACTCGACCCGGCGAGCGGTACCGGCGGATTTCTGGTGGAATCGTATGACCATTTACTGAAACAAGTCGTCACCCC